>Ga0123335_1000438_pt1 | contig 70324 bp, 77 predicted proteins | sample BiotimSIPDNA_2_FD_89707 | JGI IMG/M metagenome (GOLD analysis project Ga0123335, IMG submission 89707) | Anaerobic biogas reactor microbial communites from Washington, USA - Biogas_R2 time_0 SIP DNA | ecosystem: Engineered > Bioreactor > Anaerobic > Unclassified | place: Washington, USA... | reverse complement strand
TCGGTTCCTGCTCACGTAGAAATGATGGGCTTGATCGGAATGGGTAATAACCCAATGGTTGGAGCAAGCGTTGCTGTTGCAGTCGCTGTTAGCCAGGCTTAATTTTCGAAAATAAGAATTCGAAATAATTCTAGCCCTGTCGGTTTTCCGATGGGGCTTCTTGTTTGTGCAATTCAGTTGCTCTCATGATTATTTTTCTTTCAAAAATATGAAAAGTGGTTAGTTCAATGACACTTCGCTTTTTTGATGTTGCTGCTTTCATTTTTGTTTTCTGTCATTTCGCAAATACTGTTGAGATGATTAAAAAAAAAATGCAGCAAATAATCGCCGAAAACTGGTGTTGTTTGCTGCATTTGTATTTAAGATAGGGATTATTAGTTGTATGCCGATTCTCCGTGTTCGTAAATATCGAGACCTTCTTCTTCAACAACGGCTTTAACTTTAATTCCGACTGTTTTATCTATAATTTTGAATAGAATGAACGTCATAACTCCGGTGAAAACAGCAACTACAACAACTGCAAGTAGCTGAATGCCCACTTGTTTGAAGTTGCCTTCAATTGCTCCACTGTAAGCCGATTGTACCGATGCTGTAGCGAAAACCCCTGTTAAAATTGCACCAAGAATACCACCAACACCATGAACGCCAAAAGCATCAAGTGTGTCATCGTATCCGGCTTTGTGCTTCACCACGCTTACCATGATGAAACAAACAACCGATACTGCTATACCAATTGCCAAAGCACCGCCAACTCCAACAAAACCAGCCGCAGGTGTTATGGCTACCAACCCAGCAACGGCACCTGTTGCAATACCTACTGTACTTGGAGTTCCATGGTAGAACCACTCAATTAATGCCCATGTTAGAGCTGCTGTTGCTGCTGCTACATGTGTTACAAGAAAAGCGTTAGCTGCAAGTCCATCGGCTGCAAGTCCACTTCCGGCATTGAAACCAAACCATCCAAACCAAAGCAACCCTGCGCCCAAAACTACAAACGGAATGTTGTGCGGCACGGTTGGTGTTCCGTTTACTCCACGTCGTTTGCCCAGCATTAGTGCCATTACCAGTGCTGCAATACCAGCATTAACGTGAACAACTGTTCCGCCTGCAAAATCAAGTGCCCCAAGCTTGTACAACCAACCATCAGCTGACCATACCCAATGGGCAACAGGGTTGTAAACTAAAACAGCCCACAGTAACGAAAAGATGAAGAATCCTTTAAAGCTGATACGTTCGGCAAAAGCTCCGATGATAAGTGCCGGTGTGATGATGGCAAACATACATTGGAACATGATGAACACAAAATGAGGAATCCTATCAACCGATTGAGAAATGTAATATGGGCTAACATCACTGATACCTATTCCCTTAAGAAATGCCCAATCGAAACCTCCAATGTAAGGTGCTAATGCTCCGTTTGAAGAACCAAAGGCATTGCTGTATCCAAATGCAACCCATTCAACTGTTATCGCTGCGGCAAGTATAAAACATTGCATTAGAATGTTTAGTACATTTTTTCTTCGAACTAAACCTCCGTAGAAGAATGCCAATCCTGGCAAGGTCATTAAAAATACGAGTGCAGTTGCAACAATCATCCATGCGGTGTTTCCTGTGCTGATTATGGGCTCGGGAGTTGCAACATCTTGTGCCATAAGTGGGGTAATGCCTGCAACCAACATTGTGGCCACACTTAACCCAATGTATTTTGTATATTTTGATTTCATCTGTTTTCGATTTTAATGTTTTTGATTACTCTTCTTCGCCTTTGATAAAGAGAGCCTGATCTCCTTCTTCTCCGGTACGGATTCTGTATGCCGATTCAATATTTGTTACAAATATTTTTCCATCACCTATTTCTCCTGTCCGAGCACTTGCCAACAAACAATCGATTGTTTTCTTTAGGTTCTTCTCGCGCACAATTATTGAAAGCATGGTGCGTTCAATAACACTGGTGTCATATACACGGCCGCGGTAAACTCTTTCTTGTCTCGATTTCCCTTCACCTCGAACGTCGCAGTACGAAAAGAACTCGATACCAATTTCTTTCAAGGCAGCTTTTACCTCGTCGAATTTGGATTTTCTGATAATTGCTTCAATTTTTTTCATTTTTATTATTTTTTGGATTTTGTTTGTTTTTGCGCTGAATTTGGGTTTTCGTTCTGTGTGTTATTGAATTTTGCTTGATTTTAAATGTATCAGACATCTGTTTGTCAATGACTTTTTATTACAAATGATTAGCCGCTATTCAAAAAAACAGCGACTAATCACATAATAAAAATGTAAATTGACAGCTTTAATTATATGCCCTTTCTCCATGTTCATAGTAATCGAGGCCGTTTTCTTCCTCTTTCTTAGTAACACGTAAACCAATAGTTTTCTTCAAAGCGAAAAATAGAATTAGTCCGCAGCCTACAGCCCAAGCAGCGACTGCAAGAACTCCGATAATCTGTGTTACTAATAAACTTGTTCCTCCTCCATAGAAAAGACCTGAGATCCCATTTCCTTTTGCGAAGAATCCAACCATGATTGTGCCGAATACACCGTTAATGCAGTGTACTGAAACCGCACCAACTGGGTCGTCGATCTTTACGATACGATCAAAGAATTCAACAGCGAAGACAACTAAAACACCAGCCATTAAACCTATTACAACTGCACCTCCGGGAGTTACTGTGTCGCAACCGGCGGTTATTGCTACTAAACCGGCTAAAACACCATTTAACGTCATGCCTAGGCCAGGTTTACCGTAGCGGAACCATGTAACAAGGAGTGTTGCAATACCACCTGCGGCGGCGGCAGCATTTGTAGTTACAAATATGTTTGCAACTAATTCTGGGTTCGAGAGGCTCAACGTTGAACCAGGGTTGAATCCAAACCATCCAATCCATAGAATGAATACGCCAAGAGCGCCTAAAGTCATGCTGTGGCCAGGAATGGCATTAATCTTGCCATTTTTATATTTGCCTAGTCGAGGTCCGAGAACTGCTGCACCGACTAAAGCCAGCCATCCTCCAACAGAGTGTACTACCGTTGAACCTGCAAAATCGTGGAAGCCCATTTGTGCCAACCATCCACCACCCCATGTCCAATGTCCAGAGATTGGATAGATGATTAAAGATATTACAGCACTGAAAATTAAATAGGAAGTAAACTTTGTACGTTCGGCCATAGCTCCCGAAACAATTGTTGCAGCAGTAGCAGCAAAAACAGTTTGGAAAAACAAGAATGCCATATTAGGGATGCCGAGTATTGTTCCATGATCAACCTCTGAGAATAATTCTATCTCTCCAAACCAACCGTTTCCAGCACCAAACATTATTCCGTATCCTAATATCCAGAACCCTATTGTTCCGATACAGAAGTCCATTAAGTTTTTGAACAAGATATTTGTAGTATTCTTAGAACGAGTGAAACCTGCTTCAACTAATGCAAAACCAGCTTGCATGAAAAATACCAGAGCCCCTGTAATGAGAACCCAAAATGTATTTAGACCTGTCGTTAATTGTATTAAATCCATAATTGTAATTTTTTATCGTTCTCAATCTTTAATGTATAATGATTCTGGGCCTTTTTCTCCAGTTCTGATCCGAACTGAATCATCGATAGGTGAAATGAAGATCTTCCCATCGCCCAACTCTCCAGTTCTTGCCGATATGCAAATAGCATCAAGCGCTGCTTCAACAAACTGATCGCGGCATACGAAGGTGATAACCCGTCGAGGAATCAGCCTTGTTTCATAAACAGTAGCACGGTAAATAGCTCCTGACTTTTCGTTGCCAACACCTGTTACATCCCAGTAGGTAAAGAAGTCGATGCCAACTTCATGCAAAGCTTCACATACCTCTTCAAACTGGGAGATCCTGATAATTGCTTCAATTTTTTTCATCTCTTATTTCTTTATAATTCGACATTATCTTTAATCACCGTTCGGAAACTAGAACGATAATCCTACTACCATGAATAGTTGCTTTTTGTCAGGGTTAACTATTACCTGACCTGTTACCGGAATTGAAAATTTTTCGGTCAAATCGATCGATTTTGATGCTTGGATGCCAATGTTGCATACATTGAATTCGCTGTCGGAAGTGTGCCATCCGTTACCTGCGCCAACAAAAGCACTGAACGAGCTAAATGCGTAGGTTGCTTGGAAGTACATGTCTCCGCCCATACTTGCTGCTCCGCCGGCTTCGTTTACAATGTAGTTGCCCGAGAGGGAGAGTCCTTTAATGGTGTAGCCAAGGTTAACTTCCAGTGCGTGGCTGCCGGTTGAGTCTGAAAAGTCGGTAATGTCGCCTTCGTAATAGTAATCGGTAACGCCAATACTTAGTCCGATCGGTAACGAATACGAAATGTAAGGATCAGTCTCTTTGTAGCCACTAAAGTCGTACGAACCCCAAACCCCGGCTGTTAAGCCTCCTGTAGTGAACTTTACCGATGGTTGTACCGATGGGCCGGCAAATTTACTACCCCTCCATACATAACTACTGTAAAGATCTACCCCTGCAGTGAATTGGGCTTTCAGGTCACTTGTTATTACTGATGTTAAAACAAGTGCGACGAGTAATGCGTAAATTTTCTTCATAACAATTCATTTTTTAGGTTATACATGCTTGTCTACTTCTTTTTTATCGAAAAATGGTTTTACCTTTTCTCTTTTTGGATGTTTGTTTCCTAATCCTGATCCAAAAGTAAATTTTGAATTTATCGAGACAAATTATTTTAAGGGTATTTTCTTAAAAAAGAATATATATTTTAAAATAAACCCCCTTAAAAATGACTCATATCTCCTTAAAAAGTATTATTTTTTTGAAATAACTATAAAAAACAAGGGTTAAATTGAATAAAATATGTTTTTTAAAATGCGTTTTAATGATTTTTTTTAAGTTTTCTATATAAAATGAAAAAATGAACTATTTTCAATCATTATTCTTGTCTTAACATTTAATTAATATCTAAATGTCACATAAATGAGATATTAATCTCTAAATGATATTTTTTGAATGTCAGAGTTTGAGATCAAGGCATAAAAAAACACCTTTTGAAAATATCCAAAAGGTGTTTTTTATGCCTAACGCTGGAAAGGCTATGTATGTAATATGAAATTAGTAAGCTCTGCCTTCTTTTCCTTCGTAGTAAAATATAAACGAATTGTTAACCACTTTGTTCCCTCCCGGCGTTGGGTAGTCGCCGGTGAAATACCAATCACCCAAATGCTCAGGGCAGGCTTTGTGTAAGTTTTCAACGGTTTGAAAAACAATTTCAATTTCGGCCTCACAATCGTTGGGTTTTAACATCTCACCAATTTTCTGCGATATTTCTTCATCAGTAAAAGGGGCATAAATGTCTGTTACAAAGTTGATGATCTCTTCTTTGGGTAGGTATTGCTGGTCGAGGCATTTTTTGTAGGTTTTGTCAATCACGTTAGTCATGCCGCGTTCCTTTAGTAATTCAATAGCAGCCTGAAAAGCGACAAATTTGCCTATTTGAGCCATGTCTATCCCGTAACAATCGGGAAACCTGATTTGTGGCGCCGACGAGACAATAATGATTTTCTTTGGGTGCAACCGGTCGAGTATTCGGATGATGCTTTGTTTGAGTGTAGTTCCCCTTACAATTGAATCGTCGATAATGACCAGTGTGTCAATGTTGTTCTTTACAATTCCGTACGTAACATCGTAAACATGGGTTACAAGATCGTTACGGCCCGAGTCGTCGGTAATGAAGGTTCGGAGTTTGACGTCTTTTATGGCAATTTTTTCAACCCGGGGCTCAACAGCAATTATTTCGGCAATTTTATCTTCGGTTAGGTTCCCGTTCAGTGCTTTTATTTGCTCTTTTTTCCAATCGAGCAGGTGTGCCCTAACTCCTTCCATCATCCCATAAAAAGCCGTTTCGGCTGTGTTTGGGATGTACGAAAAAACGGTGTCGTTAAAGTTGTAATTGACTTTTTCGAGCAAGGTTGTTGTAAGCAGGTGACCTAATTTCTTCCTTTCATTATAAATATCGCGGTCGCTGCCTCTCGAAAAATAGATCCTTTCGAAAGAGCATGAGCGTTTCGTTTCAGGTACCCTGATCAACATATTCGATATAGATCCATCTTTTTTCACAATCAGGGCATGGCCAGGTTCAAGTTCATTAACTTCGAAATGGTGGACATTCATTACAGTTTGAATTACCGGGCGTTCTGAAGCTACTACAACAATTTCATCATTATAATAGTAGAATGCGGGTCTTATTCCCCATGGGTCGCGGGTGACAAATACATCGCCGTGGCCAATCATACCGGCTATTGTGTAGCCACCGTCAAAGTCGCGGGTCGATCGTTCAAGTACCTTCTGAAGGTCAAGTTCTTTTTCGATAGCTGAAGATATTTCGACGTTGGTGAGCCCTTCGTTCTTGAATTTCCTAAACTGTAGCTGGTTCTCTTCATCGAGGAAGTGACCGATTTTTTCGAGGCAAGTGATGGTGTCGGTATATGCGCTTGGGTGTTGCCCCAATGAAATCAGTTTGTTGAAAAGCTCGTCGGTATTGGTTAGGTTAAAATTACCGGCCAGAACAAGGTTTCTTGATTTCCAGTTGTTTTGACGCATAACCGGGTGCACAAACTCAATTGAATTTCGACCAAAAGTACCGTATCGAAGGTGTCCAAGGTAAGCTTCGCCAACAAAATCGAGGTTCTTTTTTGCCCAGTTAGAATCGTGGAATTCGTCGGGTTTTTTTTCGGCACTTGATGAGAAATAACGAAAAATCCCATCAAAAATATCTTTGATAGGATTTTCTTTAACCGAGCGCGAGCGCGAAAGGTATTCTTCGCCCGGAACACTGTTCAATTTTAATGAAACTAACCCTGCCCCATCTTGACCGCGGTTGTGCTGTTTTTCCATTAACAAGTATAACTTATTAAGCCCGTACTGCCAAGATCCGTATTTTTGTTGGTAAAATTCAAGTGGTTTCAGTAGTCGGATCATTGCAACCCCGCATTCATGTCCAATATTTTCGCTCATATTATTTTATGTCTATTATTGAATTCTATTTCTTTCAATTTGTCACTGTTTTAATTTGAAATAATCGTTAAATGATTTTTTAATGATTTATATCCGTTAAAAAATTCTAGCAATACTGGTATAGAACTAACATTTTGTTTTTTATCTGGGGTGAATTTAGTGCAAGATTGTGCTTGTTGGACATTTGCTGTTCGCAATATTTGTTTGGGTTGATAGGTTATTGTGTTGTTTTTTAGCGATTAACATGAAATGATGTTTTTCTTTTCTACGATATGAATTTAGTGGATTTTCAATAAAAAAATTGTGTTTTTTAGTATGAAATGTTCATGTGTGCCAAAGCTTGCACCAAACTAAAATGGACAGATAGCTATTTTATCCCATCTAAGCTTAAGTTTAAGGAATAGAGTTTTTTGCGTGGGTTGTAACTATTTGCTTTGAAATCATGTACTAATAAAACTAGTCAACAACTATTAGATTAGATTCGTTTCTGCATGTTTTCCCGGGTTAGGTGTCATTTAATTTAGGTTTTTGATGTCAAAATGATTCATTTCTATAAGTATTTCACGCAAAAAAGTTTTAACAATCAGATACCATTCGCTAAACATTACTTTTGGCAACCTCTAATCAATTCTTAAAACTATTATGAATAAAAATGTTGCTGGAATTGCTGCTTTATCAGTATTCCTTTTCGGTTCTGTTTCAACTGGATTTGCGCAAGGTGTTGAGGGACCAAACATCTCTTCGATATTGGAAATTGAACAGTATGGTCGATCCATTCACATTATGGCAATGTTGCTGATAGGCTTTGGTTTTTTAATGGTATTTGTAAAGAAGTATGGACGTTCGGCATTAACGGCAACTTTTCTTCTTGTAAGTGTTTCGTTACCAACTTATTTTGCAATTAAAGGACTTGGCGTTTTTGAAGAAAAAGGAGAAATTGAACAATTTATTTTGGCTGAGTTTGGTGCTGCCAGTTTGTTGATTGCAACCGGTGCTGTTTTGGGCCGGATAAAAATGCATCAATACCTGATTCTTGGCCTGCTTTTTATTCCCTTTTCATGTTTAATGAACTTGTCGTAATCGACGATTACTTTCATTTTGTTGGCCGTGTTGCCGATACTGGTGGATCTATTGTTATTCATGCATTTGGAGCAATTTTTGGAATTTCGGCAGCCATTTTCCTAACAACTAAGGAACAACGTGAAATTCCTATTCATGCTGATGCTACAAGTGATCGGTTTTCGTTGTTGGGAAGTATGGTTTTATGGGTGTTTTGGCCAAGTTTCTGTGCCGCGTTAGTTCCAAATGAAGCCATCCCGGCGACGGTGGTAAATGTATTTCTGGCTCTTTGCGGTTCTACGCTCGCTACTTACTTTGCTTCTGTGAAAATCAGAGGGAAAATTAGCCCTGCTGATATTGCCAATGCGGCTCTTGCAGGTGGCGTGGCAATTGGATCAACTTGCGATTATGCAAATCATGTTGAAGCAATGATTATTGGTGTAATTGCAGGAACAATTTCGACCATTGGCTTTGCTATTTTGCAGGAAAAACAACAAAAATTCCAAAAAATAGTTGATACCTGTGGTGTTACAAATCTTCATGGTATACCCGGATTATTTGGTGGTTTGGTTGCTCTTGTTATTGTTGATGGTATTGACGCGGGTGCACAATTGAAGGGTATATTAATCACTGCAATTATTGCTATTATAGCTGGTTTATTCACCGGAAAGATTGTTTCCTTGTTAGGTCAACCAAAAGTGATTTATGACGATAAAGCTGAATTTGAAACTGAGGTTTCGGAATAGGTTCAGCAACCACGATACATTTAGAAACAATTCTGCCGTATTTCTTCTTGTTAAGAAAGAAAGTACGGCAGTTTTGTTATTATAAAATTGCTAATAGAATAAAATCTTATTTGTAGCCCTGTTCGTGAACACTTTTAACGGCCCGACCCGATGGATCGACCATGTTCTTGAACGCGGCATCCCATTCCAATGCAATTGGCGTGCTGCACGCAACCGAAGGTACCGAAGGCACACACGATGCTGCTGAATCAGATGGGAACAATTCGTGAAAAATGGTGCGGTAGTGGTATTCTTCCTTGTTCATTGGTGGGTTGATCGGAAACCTTTCGGCTGCGTTTGCAATTTCTTCATCCGAAATATTTTTCGAAGCCAAATCTCTTAATGTATCAATCCAGCTATAACCTACACCATCCGAAAACTGTTCTTTTTGACGCCATGCAACGCTCTCGGGCAGAAAATCTTCGAACGCTTTTCGCAAGATCCATTTTTCCATTTTCCCGTCTTTGGCCATCTTGGCTTCCGGATTAAGCCTCATAGCAACATCCATGAATTCTTTGTCGAGAAATGGAACGCGGCCTTCAATTCCCCAAGCTGCCAACGATTTATTGGCGCGCAGGCAGTCGTACAAATGGAGTTTGTCAATTTTTCGGACTGTTTCTTTGTGGAATTCTTCGGCATTTGGAGCTTTGTGAAAGTAGAGGTATCCACCAAAAATTTCGTCGGCACCTTCGCCCGATAGTACCATTTTAACGCCCATCGATTTGATTACCCTTGCAAGTAAATACATTGGAGTTGAAGCTCTTACTGTAGTTACATCGTAAGTTTCGAGATGGTAAATTACATCGCGGATAGCATCGAGACCTTCCTGAACGGTGAAATGTATCTCGTGATGAACAGTTCCGATATGGTCTGCCACTTTCCGGGCAGCAGCAAGGTCGGGAGATCCAACTAACCCAACAGCAAAAGAATGTAACTGTGGCCACCATGCTTCTTGCGTGTTTCCACTTTCAATGCGTTTGGCTGCATATTTTTTTGCTATGGCCGAAATGATCGACGAATCTAACCCTCCCGAAAGGAGTACCCCGTAAGGAACATCGGACATCAATTGGCGATGTACAGCATTCTCAAGTGCTTCTTTCAGTTCAGAAATGCTTGCCGGGTTATTTTTAACCGAGTCGAATTCCATCCAGTCGCGCTTGTACCAGCGGGTCATCTTCCCATCTTTGCTCGATAGATAATAGCCTGGTTTGAACTCTTCAATCCTCACACAATAACCTTCAAGTGCTTTTAATTCAGAGGCGACATAAAATGTTCCCATTGAATCCCACCCAATATACAATGGGATAATCCCAATATGATCTCGAGCAATAAGGTATTCATCTTTTTCTATATCGTACAAGGCGAAAGCAAAAATGCCGTTCATATCTTCCAGAAAATCAACTCCTTTATCGCGGTATAATGCCAATATAACCTCGCAATCTGATTGCGTAAGAAACTCATAATTATCGGCATATTTTTTTCTGTAATCCTGATGGTTGTAAATCTCGCCGTTCACGGCCAGAACCAGCTTGCCATCTTTGCTGTACAATGGTTGTTTTCCCGAGCTGGGATCAACAATCGACAAACGTTCGTGGGCAAGAATGGCTTTGTCGCCACAATAAATGCCCGACCAATCTGGTCCGCGGTGACGAATGCGTTTTGCCATTTTTAGTGCCTGAGATCGTAACGACTGAGGCTCTTGTTTTATATCGAATATTCCAACAATTCCACACATAAGTAATTCGTTTTTTATTGTTTTAAAAAGCTATCGATTTTTTCTGCCACTTTTCTGCCCGAATCGATAGCCCTAACTACGAGGCTTGCTCCGGTAATGGTGTCGCCGGCTGCAAATATTTTCGATTTGCTGGTTTGCATCAGTGCATTTACTTCAACATTGCCCCTATTGTCGTAGCTTAACCCGAGTTCGTCGAGCAGGCCTTCGTGAACAGGGTGTATGAAACCAAGTGCCAATAAAACCAAATCGGCTTTTATTGTTTCTGTTTTACCTGTTGGAGTCATTTTCCAAGCTCCGTTTTCATCTTTACTCCATTCAACTTCTTCAACAACAACTCCGGTTACGGCATCTTTTTTGCCAAGTATTTGTTTGGTGTTGAGGCTCCAGCGCCTTTCGCAACCTTCTTTGTGCGAGCTCGATGTTTTGAGTACGTTAGGGTACATTGGCCAAGGTGTGTCGGGGTTTTTATTCTCAGGTGGCTGAGGTAAAAGTTCAATTTGGATAACACTTGTGGCACCTTGCCTGATTGAAGTTCCAACGCAGTCAGAACCGGTGTCGCCACCACCAATGACTAATACTTTTTTACCTTTTGCTGAAATCAGCTCGGGGCCTGGTACTTCTTTTTGCGAAACAAGCGCGTTTTGTTGATGCAGGAATTCGAGGGCAAAATGGATGCCTTTCAGTTCGCGGCCTTCAACTTTCAAGTCGCGTGGTTCGCCAGATCCAACCGTTAAGCAAATAGCATCGAACTCTTTGATGACATCTTTTATTGCTATGTTTTTGCCGATTTCCGATTTTGTTTTGAAAACAATTCCTTCAGCCGATAAAATGTTCAAACGGCGGTCAATTACCGATTTGTTCAGTTTGAAATCGGGGATACCATAACGGAGTAATCCTCCAATTGCATCGTGTTTTTCGAAAACAACTACGCTGTGGCCTTTCTTGTTTAATTGGTCGGCACAAGCCAAACCTGCAGGTCCCGATCCAACAACTGCAATTTTCTTTCCTGTTCTTTTCTTTGGAAGTTTTGGTTTTATATAGCCTTCTGCAAATGCGTGTTCTGCAACGGCTGCTTCATTTTCGCGGATGGTAACAGGCGAATCGCTAAGGGCAAGTACACAACTTTTTTCGCAAGGAGCAGGACAAACGCGCCCTGTAAATTCCGGAAAATTATTGGTTGATTGGAGCGAATCAAGTGCTTCGTCCCATTTCCCTTTGTAAATTAAATCTTGCCACTCGGGCATAATGTTTCCCAGTGGGCACGACCAATGGCAAAAAGGTATTCCACAGTCCATGCAACGAGAAGCTTGTAATATGCGGTCTCCGGTATTTAGGGTTTGTTCAACTTCGCCAAAATCCGAAATCCGGTCAAGAACCGGACGATAACCGGCTTCTTTTCTATCTATTGTCAAAAATGCTTTTGGATTTCCCATGATTGTAAATTTTTAAATTGAATTAAAATCCTTCTGATGATATTAATAGTCGTATTCTACCTGGGCTATCTTTTTTTTGATAGCTTCCATTTTTTCATCGTGAAGAACCTTTTTGTATTCAATTGGCATCACTTTTATGAACTTGTCAATGTAAGTATCCCAGTTGTCGAGAATTTTCTTTGCCATAGGGCTGGCGGTATAACGGTAGTGTGCCGAAATTAGCCCTTGCAATTCGTGTGCATCTGCGCTGTCTTCGATTAACGATAGTTCCACCATCTCCATGTTGCAGAAATAATCGAAATTGTCTTTTTCGTTCAGAACATAGGCAATTCCGCCACTCATACCTGCGGCAAAGTTTCGTCCTACTTCTCCAAGAACAACGGTGCGTCCGCCGGTCATGTACTCGCAGCAATGGTCGCCTGCGCCTTCAACAACTGCAATAGCACCGCTGTTTCTAACGCAGAAACGTTCGCCTACAATGCCGTTGATATAGATTTCGCCGGTTGTTGCACCATAAAGCATGGTGTTACCCGAGATAATATTTTTTTCCGGTTCAAATGTCGATCCTTTAGGTGGAACAACAATGATTTTTCCGCCCGACAAGCCTTTTCCCAAATAGTCGTTAGCTTCTCCTTCGAGCCTGAATGTTACACCTTTTGCGAGGAATGCACCAAAGCTTTGTCCGGCTGATCCCTGAAATGTACAACGGATGGTGTCGTGTGGTAAACCTTCGTTGCCATAGTGTTTTGCAATTTCGCCCGAGAGCATGGCTCCAACGGTTCTGTCGGTATTGCAAATTGTTCGTGACAATTCGGTTGGAACATGGAGTTCGATCGAAGGCATAGCGGCTTTAATCAACTCGCGGTCCTGAACATTTTCAATTTTATGATCCTGTGTTTTAACTTGTCTGATTGCATATTCAGCAGCTTCGGCGGGTAAGGCTAAAAGCTTCGATAGGTTAACTTTCTTCGTTTTTTCGTTGGTTTCTGAAGGAACAAATTCAATTAAATCGGTGCGGCCAATAATGTCGTCCAATTTTTCGTATCCCATTTCAGCAAGGTGCTCGCGCACATCTTCAGCAAGGAAATTGAAGAAGTTTACTAAATATTCGTATCGGCCAACAAAACGTTTCCGAAGTTTTTCATCCTGAGTAGCTACACCAACAGGGCAAGTGTTTATGTGGCATTTGCGCATCATAACACATCCCAGAACGATTAATGCGCTAGTGGCAAAACCATACTCTTCGGCACCCATTAATGCGGCATGGATGATATCTTTTCCTGTTTTAAGCTGTCCATCGGCCTGAAGTCGAACCTGACCTCTCAGGTTGTTCATAACCAGTGTTTGCTGAGTTTCGGCTAAGCCTAATTCCATTGGGAGCCCGGCATATTTTATTGAACTTGATGGGCTTGCGCCTGTTCCGCCTTCGCACCCGCTGATGAGGATCATGTCGGCTTTTGCTTTTGCAACACCTGCGGCAATGGTGCCAACTCCGCTTTCTGAAACCAGTTTTACGCTGACACGAGCCTGTGGATTAACATTTTTTAGGTCGAAAATCAATTGAGCCAAGTCTTCAATCGAGTAGATGTCGTGGTGTGGTGGTGGCGAAATGAGTGAAATTCCCGGAATTGAGTGACGGGTTTTTGCAATAATCTGATCGACTTTGTAACCCGGCAACTGTCCGCCTTCGCCCGGTTTTGCGCCTTGTGCTATTTTAATTTGCAACTCGTCGGCGTTCACCAAATATTCAGTTGTAACACCAAAACGGCCAGATGCAACTTGTTTAATGGCACTGCGGCGGTTTAATCCGTCTTCGCCAATTTTATATCGCAAAGGATCTTCACCTCCTTCTCCGGTATTACTTTTTCCACCTAAAATGTTCATTGCAATGGCCATCGCTTCATGAGCTTCGCGGCTTATTGATCCGTATGACATTGCTCCGGTTACGAAACGTTTTGTAATTTCAGATGCCGGTTCAACTTTTTCGATAGGAATAGATTTTCCTTTTTTGAATTGCATGAAATCGCGGAGGAAAACCGGATTCGGTTTATTATCAACAATATTGGTGTACTCTTTAAACTTTTTGTAGCTGCCCAAGCGGGTTGCCAACTGAAGTGTAGATATTGTTTCAGGGTTCCAGGCATGGTATTCGCCATCTTTCCGATAAGCGTACAGTCCTTTGTTTTCAAGGTCTTTATCGTCGTTGACAAAGAAGGCTTTTTTGTGCGAGGCAATCGATTCTTTTGCAATATCTTCAATCCCGATTCCTTCAATTCGTGATGTTGTTCCCCTGAAATATTTATTCAAAACATCGGAAGCAATCCCAACAGCCTCAAAAATTTGGGCACCACGGTAGCTTCGAAGTGTTGAAATACCCATTTTCGAAAGGACTTTTAATAATCCTTTATTGATTGATTTGACGTAGTTTTTTTCGGCAGTATGAAAATCGAGTTGAAGATCATTCTTTTTAACTAAATCGTCAAGAACAGCGAACGATAGGTATGGGTTGATTGCTGTTGCACCATATCCAAAGAGCAAAGCAAAATGCATTACTTCGCGTGGTTCGGCAGTTTCAACAACAACGGCAATTTGCATCCTCTTCCTTTTTTCAATCAGGTAGTGGTGAACTGCAGAAACAGCTAATAATGATGGTATTGGAACATGGTTTTCGTCAACACCCCTGTCGCTTAAAATGATATAGTGATATTCGTCGTTAACGGCTTGTTCTGCTTTGTGGCAAAGTTCGTCAACCGCTTTTTCCAATGCGGCCGGGCCTTCCGAAGGGTCAAACAGCATAGGCAATGTTAACGCTTTGAACCCTTTGTAACGGAGGTTTTTAAGAATGTCGAATTCGGTATTGGTCAAGATCGGGCTCGACAATTTGACCATCTTGCATAAATCGGGCGATGCCTCGAGCAGATTACCATTTTGTGCGCCAATGTAAAGTGTTAACGACATGACCAATTCTTCACGGATTGGGTCGATTGGCGGGTTGGTTACCTGCGCAAACAACTGGCGGAAGTATGTGAAAAGCAACTGCGGTTTGTTCGACAATACTGCAAGAGGAGTGTCGTTCCCCATCGACGAAATTGGCTCTTTTCCTTCGCTTGCCATAGGGATGATTAACTTTTCGACATCTTCTTTGCTGTAATCGAATACCTTTAGTTGTTTTTCAAAGTTTTCGACATTGTTTTTTACGTTTCGTCCCGATGAAATATCTTCGAGACTAATGCGGTTTTTGCTTAGCCACTCACTGTATGGATGGGCTTTTGCTAAGGTTTCTTTCAATTCGGCATCGTAATAAACCTCGCCTTTTTCGGTGTCGACCATCAACATTTTGCCGGGTTTTAAACGGCCTTTTTCTTTAATTCGTGAAGCTTCGAAAGGGATTACCCCTACTTCTGAAGCAACAACAATCATGTCGTCTTTGGTGATCAAATAACGAGCTGGGCGCAGTCCATTGCGGTCAAGTAAACCTCCTGCATATCGTCCGTCTGAAAACAGAAGAGTTGCCGGCCCGTCCCATGGCTCCATCAATATACTATGGTATTCATAGAATGATTTCAAATCGTTTGAAATTGGGTTTTTGTCGTTCCAGCTTTCTGGAATCAACATGGCCAATGCGTGAGGTAATGTTTTACCTGACATCACAAGGAATTCAAGAATATTGTCGAGCGAAGCACTGTCGCTCATTCCTGGTTGTACCAATGGGAGAATTTCATTGATATCGCCCAATTGTTCCGATTTTAAGATGCTTTCACGGGCTTCGATCCAATAACGGTTTCCGCGTATGGTGTTGATTTCGCCGTTGTGCCCTAGCAGCCTGAAAGGTTGTGCCAAATCCCATGTTGGGAATGTGTTTGTACTAAAGCGTGAGTGTACCAATGCTAATCCACTTGTGAAATTGGCGTTGGTAAGGTCGGGGTAATATTCGCGAAGTTGAAGCGATGTTAACATGCCTTTGTACACCATTCTTCTTGTCGAAAGTGAAACGATGTAAAATGCCCGCTTTTGTTTTAGCGATGATTGTAACGTGGCTTTTTCAATTTTTTTTCTGACAAGGAAAAGCTTTTTTTCTAAGTCGTTCTGGTTTTCTCCGCCAGTTATAAAAATTTGTTTTACAAGCGGTTCGTTTGATCCTGAAGCCACTCCAAGAATCTTACTGTTTACCGGAACATCGCGCATTGCAAGTAGTGTAAGGCCTTCTTTTTCGATGATTTCTTTTGTCATCTGAAGGCAAAGTTTACGCTCTTTTTCTTCTTTTGGGAAAAAGATAAGGCCTGTTCCGTATTTGCCTTTTTCAGGTACGGGTATTCCTTGTAATAAAATGAATTCGTGAGGGATTTGAACTAAAATTCCTGCTCCGTCGCCCGATTCAACATCAGCACCTTCGGCGCCACGGTGAACCATGTTTTCAAGAACCTGTAGCCCTTTTTCAACAATTTCGTGAGTTTTGCTTCCGTTAATGTGTGCCAATAAACCAACACCGCAAGCATCGTGCTCAAATTCTGAGGAGTACAAACCTTCTCCTGCGCTAATCCCTTTTTCTGTTAAACTATTCATATTAGCAAATTTTATTCAAATTAAAAAGAGTAAACAAAAGAGCAGCAGTTTAATATACTGCTCTTTTGTTGGAAAAATGAGAACTTATCGGATAAACAATAGTTCCCTGTATTTTGGTAAAGTCCACATTTCGTTGTCAACAATCAGCTCTAATTTGTCAATGTGGTAACGAATAATGTCGAAGTATGGAAGAACGCTGTTTTGATAAGCAATTGCTTTTGCCCGTTCGTGTTCAATTTTGTTGGCCACTTTACGTGCTTCAACCATCTCGTCTACTTTCGATTTTATTACACTTACATGCTCTGCAATCTCTTCAATGATTTCGCGGTCCATTGCCGAAAGTTCTTTTTCTTTTGTGGCATCGTAAACCGATTTAATTTTGAATACATTGTCGAGCAACATTGATTGGTAGCGTGTTGCAACCGGAATGATATGGTTGATGGCCAAATCGCCTAGCACGCGCGACTCAATCTGGATTTTCTTTGTGTATGTTTCCCACTTAACTTCGTTGCGAGCATGAAGTTCTTTTTCGGTAAAAACATTCAAACTGGTAAACATGTTCACTGATTCTTTCGATGTGTAAGCATCAAAAATCACTGGCACACTTGTTTCGCAGTCCAGCCCGCGTTTCGCAGCTTCTTCTTTCCATTCGTCGCTATAACCGTTGCCGTCGAAACGAATTGCTTTTGAAGCTTTAATGTACGATTTGATTACATCGAAAATGGCTTTTTCCTGGGTGCATCCTGAAGCGATTTTTGCATCAACTTCGGCCTTGAATTCAACTAACTGGGCAGCTACTGCTGTGTTTAATGCAGTCATTGCTGAAGAACAGTTTGCAGAAGAACCTACAGCACGGAACTCGAAACGGTTTCCTGTGAAAGCAAATGGCGAAGTACGGTTTCTGTCGGTATTGTCGAGGAATACTTCAGGTATATGAGAAATGCCCAAGCTTAATTTCTTTTTATCATCAACAACAATGGCTTCTTCGCTTGTGCTGCTTTCCAATTTATCTAAAATCGAAGTTAACTGAGAGCCTAGGAATGCCGAGATAATTGCCGGTGGTGCTTCGTTAGCGCCTAAACGGTGGGCATTCTGAGCTGTCATGATCGATGCTTTCAACAATGCGTTGTTTTTATAAACAGCCATTAAGATGTTTACAAGGAAGGTGACAAACTGTAAGTTTTCAGCAGGAGTCTTTCCTGGTGTTAACAAACCTACGCCAGTATCGGTTCCAAGCGACCAGTTATTGTGTTTTCCTGAACCGTTAATCCCTGAGAATGGTTTTTCGTGCAACAACAGACGGAATCCGTGACGACGGGCAACTCGTTTCATGATCGACATGATTAACAAGTTCTGATCTACAGAAAGGTTGCATTCTCCAAATATTGGAGCTAACTCAAACTGGTTGGGAGCCACCTCGTTGTGACGGGTTTTTAAAGGTATACCATATTTATAACCTTCAAACTCAATATCTTTCATGTAAGCAGCAACGCGGCTTGGAATTGCACCAAAGTAATGGTCTTCAAGTTGTTGATTTTTTGCCGATTCGTGTCCCATCAGGGTACGGCCGGTTAATAGCAAGTCGGGGCGTGTGGCATACAAACCTTCGTCGATAAGGAAATATTCTTGTTCCCATCCTAAAAATGCAGAAACTTTCTTAACATTAGGGTCGAACATCTGGCAAACAGATGTTGCAGCTTTGTCTACAGCTGCCAATGCTTTAAGAAGAGGAGCTTTAAGGTCGAGTGATTCGCCTGTATACGAGATGAATATTGTTGGGATACATAAAGTGTCGTCAACAACAAAAGCCGGCGAAGATGGATCCCAGGCAGTGTAACCACGGGCTTCAAATGTGCTTCTGATTCCGCCGTTTGGAAATGATGATGCATCTGGTTCCTGCTGAACAAGTAGTTTTCCTGAGAAATCTTCAATAATCGATTCTCCGGGAGCACCTTTATAGTCGATAAACGAGTCATGTTTTTCGGCAGTACCATCTGTTAGAGGCTGAAACCAGTGTGTGTAATGAGTGGCACCTAATTCCATTGCCCACATTTTCATTCCGGTTGCTACACTATCGGCTATTTTACGGTCGAGAGTTGTTCCTTTTTCAATAGTATTATCCAACGCTTTCATAATATCTTTTGACAGATATTTTTCCATAGTTGAATGAGTGAACACATACTTCCCATAGTAATCGGAAGTAAACTGAGCTGGAGCTGAAACCTGAAGAGCTTTTTTCCTAAAAGCTTCTTCTACTACTTTAAAGCGAAGTGTTGACATAATTCCGTTTTGAAATGATTTGTAAATACATTTTAATGTCAATATTGATTAATTTATATCTAAATGACATTTATTTTTTGTTTTTAGCAAACATAGTTTATTTGTATTTTCTTGTTTAATTCTTTTTTCGATTTCGTCAAAAATCGAAGAAATATTAATTTCAAGTTAATTCGAATTGCCATTTTTGCAACGAAATGTCAATGCAAATCGATTTTATAGATCATTTTGTTGATTTTTTTCATCTTTTTCAGAATTTTTTAAATTTTCCCAGATGTCGACTAAATACATTTTTGTAACACTTACGTAGAGATGATGGGGTTGATCGGAATGGGCAACAACCCAATGGTTGGTGCAAGCGTTGCAGTAGCTGTTAGCCATGCATATTTTGATTTTGAAAACACAGTGGCATTGCGCCACGGTGAAAATCATACAACACAAAGGCACAAAAACACGGAGAAATCCGATGTCTTTGTGCCTTTTGATTCTCATTTGTACTGTAGAAACAAATACTATTTTTGAATGGATAATTGGTTAAACGCTTTCTGCAACTATTCCCCATCGAATAACATCGCTATAACCACACGCCCAACAACGTTTTTTTGATTTTTTCATAAACATAAAAAGTTTGATGAAACCAAGTTCATCAAACTTTCTGTATTATCAGTATTAATGCACTCTGTAGAGCTTTTTACCAACTATTTTTGACTAATATGCCAGATTCCGCAAGTTTTGATTCATCTGTTTGGATAAACCTGTGAACTGAAAATTACCGACTCCTCATCATCTGCATAATTCCACCACCGTTTTTCACGTTGGTGAAGCCCATTTGCATCAGTACCTGTTGTGCATAAGCCGAACGTGCACCCGAGGCACAGTAAAGCATAATGTCTCTCGACTTACTGCCCAATTCGCCTATTCTCTGTTGAAGATCGTCCAGTGGAATGTTGATGGCTCCAGGGTAAGCTCCCGACCGAAATTCTTGGGGAGATCGCACATCGATAATCATTGGTTCGTTTGAAGAGGCTGTTGCCGTAGTGACCGACTTGGCCGCTCTTGCACGCGCCATCATTTGCGATACACCACCGCCGTTCTTCACATCGGTATAGCCGTACTGCATCAACATTTGCTGTGCGTAGGCCGAGCGAGCACCCGAAGCGCAGTACACAATAATTTCACGCGAGGCGTTGTTGCCCAGCTCTTCGGCACGGTACATCAATTCGTCTAAAGGAATATTAATTGCATCAGGAACAGCCCCCATACGGAACTCTTCAGGCGAACGCACGTCAACAATCAAGGTCGAAGTAACATCTTTCGATTTTGAAGTCGATTTCTCTTCTTCCTGTGATTCCTCAGCTTCAATGGTTTTATTTTCAACAGGAAGCAGATTGATTTGCAACTGTTTGAATCCAACCGTACGTGCCTGACGTTGCAACGAAATGTGCCCTCCCGAAATGTTCACCACTTGAGTGAACCCCGCTCCTATCAAGGTACGCAATGCTTGGTGACCTTTTTTCCCGGTTTCGTCGTAAACTACTATCAAACGGTTTTGTGGAATTGAACTCAGTTGTTCCGGAAGGATTTCCAACGGAAGATGGACCGCTCCCTTCACATGGCTTTTTTCGAAGGCGAAAATATCGCGGACATCAATAAAAACGGGGTTCTTGCCTTCGATGAGCGCATCGAGTTCTGAAACTGAAACCGACGGACTAAAGCCCGATAGGCGGTTTTCAGCCGTGTAAGCGGCCATATTCATGGCATCGTTGGCCGTTCCAATTGGGGGCGAGTAAGCAAAGTCGATGTCGGCCAAATCGCTAATCGTCAATTTTGAAGCTACCGCGGTAGCAATCACATCGAGGCGTTTGTCGGCACCTTTGTAGCCGGCGGTTTGTCCGCCCAACACCACACCCGTGTTGCGATCGTACACCAATTGCACGGTTACGTTTTCGGCACCGGGGTAATATGAGGTGTGATGTTCTTTGTGTACCACTACGGCATCGGCATCAATTCCTATTGCACGGGCTTGCTTCAGTGAAAGTCCAGTAATTCCGGCCACTGCTTCAAACACACGCACCACCGAAGTACCTATGGAACCTTTATAGGCGTGGTTTCCACCCAGTGCATTTTCGGCAGCAATACGCCCCTGACGGTTGGCTGGTCCGGCCAGCGGAATGCGAACCTTTTTGCCGTTTACACGGTGTTCAATTTCAACCATATCGCCAGCAGCAAAAATATCGTGGTCGGAAGTCTGCAATTGGGCATTTACCAGCAAACCGCCTGCTTCGCCAATCTCCAAACCGGCATCCACTGCCAATTGCAAGGTGGGTCGAACACCAATGGATAACAGCACCATGTCAGCATTGAGTACTTTACCGTTGTCGAGCTTTACGGTTTTGCTGCCAATTTCGGTCACGCCAGCATTGGTATGTATGTTCACGCCATACGAGAGTAATTCTCTTTCGATAAACCCTGCTGTTTCAGCTTCCATAATGGACATCACATGTGGCATCATTTCAACTATGCTTACGTTGAGACCGCGTTTCACAAGGGCTTCCACCATTTCGAGGCCGATGAAGCCACCGCCTACTACTACGGCGTTTTTCGGATTTTTCTCGTTCAGGTGGTTGGCAATTTTGTCCATATCGTCGAGTGTCCAAAGGGTGAACACATGGTCGAGGTTCGATCCGGGCAAGGCAGGTTTTACAGGCCGACCGCCTTGTGCAAGGATCAACTTGGTGTATTCGAAGGTTTTTGCCTCGCCATTGCGTGTGTCGAGGGCTTTCACAAGATGTGCCTTGCGGTCGATGCTGGAGACCACGGTATTGGTGTGTACCTCAACGCCGTACTGCTCGTTGAAACTTTCGGGGCTTTGCAAAATCAGCTTCGAACGACTTTTGATGTCGCCGCCAATGTAGTATGGCAATCCGCAGTTGGCAAACGAAATATCGGGCCCAGCTTCGAGCATCACTATTTTTGCCGATGGAGAGATTCGGCGTACTTTTGCTGCGGCTGTTGCGCCTGCTGCGACTCCTCCTATGATGACAATTTTTTCCATAATCTTTTAATTTAATTACAAAGGACACATAGGTTAACGCAGAGAACACAAAGAGAAAATAGTTCGTATTCTAATCTTATTATACTTTGTGTCTTAGTGCCTTCGTGTTTGATTTATTTCTTTTTTCCTATTTCTTTCAACAAAAAATCTTTCGTTTTAACACCCACAAAGCGGTTCACTTCTTTCCCATCTTTGAATAGAATGAGGGTTGGAATACCGCGGACTTTAAATTTCGTGGCAAGGTTCTGATACTTTTGCACATCCACTTTGCCAACGAAAGCCTTTCCATCAAGTTCTGCAGCCACTTCGTTCAGGATGGGTGCCATCATTCGGCAAGGTGCACACCATTCAGCCCAAAAATCGACCAGCACCAAACGGTTCTTGGTTTGTTGCTGAAAGTTCTTGTCAGTCAGTGTCAGAATTTTTTCGTGATCGGCTACCAGAGGCGTGTTTTTTATTTTACGAAAGGCAAACCAGCGCAAAACAATTATGCCTAAAACGATGGCTCCTAATACAATCAATACTGTTTTCATATTTTTTTATTTCATGTTTCTAATTATTTCCCTTAAGATCGCAACCAAATCTTCTCTAGTTTTCGTTCCCCAAGTGCGGTAAATCAATTCGCCATTTTCATAAAAAAGCAAGAACGGTACTTTTGCCTCTGATTCGTCGGCAAACAATTCGCATACGATGCTCGATTCGGGGTTGTCGTATTCCATGTCGAAAAATTTCACCGGTGTGTATTCGGTTTGCAATTCTTCAAGAATGCGATAAACGGGAATCGAGAACTCGCCCATGCGCCCGCAAACAATCACAACTTGCCCGCTTTCAGCAATTGTTTGCTGAAAATCGGCCGCTGTTTCGATGTGTTTTAAATTGGTGTACAACATGGTTTCAATTCTGTTTTAATTCAACACTACAAAGCTACATGCACCCCATTTTACTGAAAAGCAAAACGACCTTAAGCACGACAAGCTTCGGGTTGATTTAGCTCAAGTTTTTTGTTGAGATAATGCTAACTTTACAACTTCAATTATTGAAACTATAATGAAGACCATCATACATACTGACAACGATTTTATTTGCGACATTCAGGCACCTTGCTTTCAAACACTTTCGCCCGAAGAGGTCGAACTGGTGCGAAGCAGTAAAACCCAAATCTTGTTCCGCAAGGGCGACAACCTTACCAAGCAAGGGGCATTCACCTCGTACACCTTGTTCCTGATTAAAGGTTTGGCTAAGCAATACATCGAGGGTGATGGCAACAAAAGCTACAATTTGCGCATTATCCGCCCTGGCGAGTTTGTGGGTTTGTCTGCCATTTTTCAGAGCAACACCTTCGACTACTCGTCGGTGGCGCTAACTGATTGTCAGGTATTTTTGATTGAAAAGGAAGCTATTAACCGCGTGTGTATGCAAAATGGAGTGTTCACCACTCACATTGTGCGCCGCTACATTGAGCAAAACTCGAACCTTTACGAAAAGCTTCAAACCGTGCTGTACAAGCAAATGAACGGGCGCATGGCCGAAACGCTGCTCTACATCGATGCTTTGAAAAGCGAAAACCACGAGATTTTCCAGCTACTCTCGCGAAAAGACCTGGCCGACTTTGCTGCTACTTCGATCGAGAGTGCTGTGAAATTGCTGAAAAGCTTTGAAAAAGACGAGTTAATCAGGTTGAATGAGAAAGATATTGAGATTGTGAACCATGCCTCGCTGCTCGAGATCGTAAAGCACGGGTAACAATCTTTTCTTTTTATTCAGAAAATATAAATAACCTATAAAAATCAGCCCTTTTCGCTTATTTCAAGAAGTAATTGCTTATTCAGAATGGTAAGCTGCCTATTTTGAAGATCTATTATTTTTTCATTATGAAAATCGGTAAGGATACGGCTAGCACTTTCCCTTGTTATTCCTGCCAAATCGGCTAATTCTTGCCTTGATATTGGAAGAATGAACGTGTCAGAGTTGTATATTTTATCAGCAAAAAACAGAATAGCATCGGCAATCCGGCCAATATTTTGCTTCTGTGAATTATTAATACAGTTTTCAAAATTAAGAAGTTCGTTTTTGCTCATTTCCAAAATAATCTGAAAGGCAAAGTCGCCGTTGCTGTATATAAAATCTTTGAAGACATTAACGTCGAAAAAGCAAACATGTGTTTCTTCAAGTGCAGTAACCGAAAAGTGATTTGTTTTATCTCCAAAAAAGCTTGGAAGGCATAAATAAGTTGGAGCTTTTGTAATTTTTACGATCCTTTCACGAATAGACCCCCGTACATGAACTTTGACCAATCCCGATTTTATGTACGCAACATTTGCTGAAAGACAGTCTTGCTTAACAATTATATCTCCCGCTTTAAACCGGACTTTAGCATGGTTGTTCTCTAAAATCGAAATCTCATCGGCATTCAGTTTTTGTTCTGCTGCCGATTTGTAAATACACAGACTACAAGGCATATCATTCATCAATTCAAAAATAATTGAATAAATAGAGAATGTGCAAAAAATCACATTTTTCTTTATTAATCAGCACAATCATTTTTCGTAACTTATGCATTGGCACAATGTATCTTTGAGTTTACTCCATACCAAGTATGTAATTAAGAAATGAATTTATGGAAACGAACGAAAAAATTGTGATCATTACCATAACTGGTGGCGAAAATCCTGAAAAAGCCACAATCCCTTTTGTGATGGCAACCGCAGCACAAGCAACCGACGTGGTGGTGTCGGTAATCTTACAATCGAATTCTGTGGTTCTGGCAAAAAAAGGCGAAGCCGAGAAAGTCGTTGCTCCTGAGTTTATGCCAGTGAAACAGCTGATCGACGCGTATATCGAAATGGGCGGAAAGTTGTTGCTCTGCTCACCATGCCTGAAGGAACGGAATATCACCAGAGATTACCTGATCGATGGTTGTGAAATTATTGCGGCAGGAACGGTCATTTCCGAGGTGCTGTCGGCAAAAGCAGTGCTTACATATTAAACCGAAATACTTAAAGAAATCGAAATAATGTCACAAGAAATTGAAAATCAAGTTAAGTTGCTTGAAGCACAACTTAAACAACTTCAGGAAAGGCAAGCCAAAGACCAAGTTTCCATCATCGTTTTTTCGGGCGATTTGGATAAAGTGCTTGCAGCAATGATTATTGCTACTGGTGCTCGTGCTATGGATATGGAGGTGAAAATGTTCTTCACCTTTTGGGGAACTTCCATGTTGCGCGACAAAAACAAAACGGCTAAAGGCAAAGACTTTATGTCGAAAATGTTTGGAATGATGCTGCCCAAAGGAAGTACCAAACTCAAACTTTCGAAAATGAACATGGGTGGTATGGGAACCGATATGATGAAAAACCTGATGAAAAAGAAGCATGTGGCTTCGCTTGAAGAGTTGATTGAAACGGCCGGAGAATTGGGCGTTGAAATCAATATTTGCCAGATGTCGATGGATTTGATGGGTTTCAAGAAGGAAGAGATGATAGACTATCCACATCTGAAATATGTAGGTGTTGGCACCTATCTTTCCGATGCCGACGAAAGCCGGGTTCAGCTATTTATATAGAAATAGCCTCTAAATTCCCTTCCACGATAGCTGTCGCGAGAGGATTTTTATGTCGGTAATAATGATAAACTTTTACCAGTTGTGAAATAGTAAATCATAAATAGAAAACAATAAATCAATAGGTTATGACAACAGAAGAATTAAAAGCATTGAGTGTTGATAAATTGGTTGACGCACGTGGTACAGCTTGTCCTGGACCACTGTTGGCTGCTAAAAAAGCCGTAGCCGATGTTCAGGCCGGACAAGTGATGGAAATCATTTCGTCGGATGAAGGTACCAAAAGTGACATTCCAAAATGGTGCAAAAAAATGGGTTACGAATACTTTGGCGACATTGAAGAAGACGGCATCATTCGTTTATTCCTAAAAAAATAAGAACAATATGGCATCAAATGGACAGCCAAAAATTTTGGTGTTTTCAACCGAAAAAATCTCCGATCCGGCTTTAGACCTGGCAGGGTTGCTGAAAAAGCATTATCCGTTTACCATTTATACAATTAGCGTTCCGTGCTCCAGTTGCATTAAACCGCGCTGGATCATGCGTGCTTTCGACAAAGGGTTCAGCGGGGTGTTCATTGCCGCCGACGGTACCGACTGTTCGTACGGAGAATCGTGTGGAGAGAAAACCTCGCAGGTAGTAACCACAACACACCAGTTAATGCGCGACAAAGGGTTAAAACCATCACAATTAAAAATGGCTGCCATTTGCTCTGTTTGTGCCGAGCCTGTGGTGAAACACCTAACCGGTTTTATGAAAGAATTAGAGAAAATGCAAAGTTGATGGAAGCAACAAATAACGATAGCATGAATAGGTCGAACGCCGGGACAACCGATTACGATGTCCTTGTAATCGGGGCAGGAATCGCAGGTGAAGAATCGGCACTGAAACTGGCCGATATGGGGTTCAAGGTACTTCTGATCGAAAAAGAACCTTCCATTGGTGGAAAAATGATCTTGCTCAGCAAGGTGTTCCCAACGCTCGACTGTGCCGCGTGTATTACCACACCAAAAGTTTCGGAAACGGCACGCCATCCGAACATTACCATCCTCACGCTTGCGGAGGCTGAAAGCATTGTCAAAGAAGAAAATAACCTATTCTCGGTTACCTTTAAAAAACATCCGCGCTATGTGGTCGAAAACGACTGCACCGGCTGCCAGGAGTGCGAAACGGTTTGCCCTATGGTGGTAAAAGACCAGTTTCAGTTCAACCTTGTGGCTCGCAAAGCCATTTATATTCCGTTCAATATTGCCAATCCGCGTGTTGCGCTCATCGATATTGAAAACTGTACCCTTTGCGGTGCATGTGAACAAAAATGCCCTTCAAATTGCATCGACTTTACCCAGAAAGAAGAGTTGGTCAACATTAAAGTGAAATCGGTTATCGTGGCAACCGGGTTCAAACTGTTCGATCCTATTTCGATTGAACGTTATGGCTACGGAAGATACAAAAACGTGATCACCTCCATGCAAATGGAACGCGAACTGGCGCCAACACGTCCTTTCAACAGTGTGTTGCGCCCATCTGACGGGAAAGTGCCCGACAAAATTGCCTACATCTTCTGCACAGGTTCGCGCGACCACACCGTTGGAAACCCCATCTGCTCGCAGGTTTGTTGCATGTATTCCACCAAACAGGCCCAGTTGCTGATGGGTGCTCTGCCCATGGCCGATATCAGCCTCTATTACATCAATATCCGCGCTTTCGGAAAAGGGTTCAACGAATTCTACATGCAGGCTAAAGACATGGGCGCTAACTATGTAAAAGGAAAAATTGGATCGATTTCAGAAAAAGAAAACGGCAACCTAATCCTTCGTTACGAAGATATTGTAACAGGAAAGGTTACCGAAAAAGAACACGATTTAGTGGTGTTGTCGGTTGGTCTGCTGGCCAATCATGAAATCACCAAAGTGTTCAAAAACGAAAAGCTTGAGCTCGATGCGCTGAAATACATCAAACAGCCCGATCTGCTTCAAAGCCCGGCTACAACCTCGATTAAGGGTGTGTTTGTGGCTGGAACAGCTACCTCTCCAATGGACATTCCTGACACCATCATGTCGGCCGGAGCTGCTGCGTCTGAAACTTCAGGTTATTTAAATCAATGGTCATGACAAAGAAAAAAATTGGGGTTTATGTTTGCCATTGTGGTGGCAACATTTCCGATTACGTCGATATAGAAAAAGTAAAAGAGGCCGTTAAAGACGAAGCCAACGTTTACTTACTAAAAAATACATTGTTTGCATGTTCCGATTCGTCACAAAAAGAGATGGTTGCCGATATTCAGACCAACGAGCTCGACGCAATTGTAGTGGCATCGTGCTCGCCAAAGTTGCATGTTCCCACGTTCAGGGGTGTTGCCCAGCGTGCCGGAATGAACCCCTACAATTATGTTCAGGTAAACATTCGTGAGCAAGGTTCGTGGGCACACTCCGACAATCCGAAAGGGGCTACCGAAAAAGCTATCTTGCTGGTAAAAGCCGGTATTGCACGCGCCGCAGAATCAGAAGCATTGACCTCATCGAAAATTCCTGCTGCCAATGTAGTGGCCGTGATAGGCGCCGGAGTGGGCGGAATGCGTTCAGCCATTGCCCTTGCCGATATGGGAACCGAGGTTTATCTGATTGAGAAAGAGAAAAATGTTGGCGGGCATGTGGCCAATTTCGGTTCACTGTTCACCACCGATAAAATGGGGTACGAGTTATCGGCAAACCTTCTGTCCGAAGTTAAAAAGAGGGAAAACATCAAGCTGTTTACCAATGCCGAAATAGTTGAGAAGAAAGGGAGCATTGGCAATTTTGATATTCAGGTGAAAGTAGATAATGATGTTCTTCCGTTGCATGTGGGAGCTTTTGTTGTCAATACCGGGTTCGATTCGTACCAACCACAACAAGGTGAGTATGGTTTTGGCGAGCAAACAAATGTGATCACATTGCCTGAGTTCAAAAAGCTCATCGACAACTCAAGCGAAAGACTAATTTTCAACGGAAAGGCCATTAAAAAAGTGGCCTATATTTACTGCGTGGGAAGCCGCCAGAACGATGAAGGCGATAACAAATACTGTTCGCGATACTGCTGTACGGCAGCCATTCACGCTTCGGTTCAGGTGAATAAAAAATTCAAAGATGTTACGAACTTGCATTTCAACCGGGGAATCCGTACGTATGGAAAGCAGGAATTGTTGTACGAAGAATCGTCGAAGAATGGCGATATCTACCTCCAATTTTCGCTGGATTCGATTCCTGAAATCACCCAAAAAGGTGGGAAAACTTTCGTGAAGGTGAAAGACATTCTCTCGGCAGGAAAAGAAGTTGAGACCGAAGCCGACTTAGTGGTTCTGGTTACCGGAATGGTTCCGCGCGAAAACAGTAAGTTGGCAAGCCAGCTTAAAATACCGGTTGGGCGCGATAATTTCTTCAATGAGATACACATGAAACTGCGCCCGGTTGAAACTGTGATCGACGGTGTGCTGATTGCCGGAACATGCCAATCACCCAAGAACATACTTGAAACCATGAACTCGTCGATGGCCGCAGCAGCAAAAATCAATTCGGTATTGACGAAGGTGAAATGACCTTGGATCCGACATTGGCCAAAATCAACCCGTCGCAATGTACCTGGTGCGGAAAATGCGCTGAAGCATGTCCTTTCGATGCCATTATCCAAACGGAATTTGATGGCAGGATAGTAGCAAAAATCAATGAAGCAAACTGTAAAGGCTGCGGAATGTGTACACCTGTGTGCCCAACCGATGCCATTGATTTGGCTGGTTTTACCAATGCGCAGATTGAAGGAATGATTGATGCCTTAGCAGAATAATAGACACAAGTATCAAGTATCAAGACACAAGACAAAATCCTGATACTTGATACAAAAAAATAAAATCATGGAAAAAAAGATAAGAACCGTTAACATACTGAAAGAAACCCGCAAAGTTTCGGAGCATGTGAATGAAGAGCGGAAAAAATATATCCAGATTAGAAAAACATTGCGCGAAGCGTTGAAGGAGGAGAGCAAAAGCATTCCACAACTGGCTGTCGACACCAACCTACCACTGCCTGATGTGACTTATTACCTGATGACGTTGCTCAAATTTGGTGAGGTGGCTGTTGACGGAATAGACGATATGGATGAGTATTACTTCTACAAACTGATTAAATAATGGCTACAATAAATCCTGAATTTGGCAAAGAATTAAAAAAATACGGTGCGTTCGACTTCAACGCCTGTTACAATTGTGGCACCTGCACATCGGTCTGTTCGCTATCGACCGAAGAGAACTCTTTCCCGCGCGAAATGGTACGTTGCAGTGCGGTTGGCGACGAAGATGCCATTAAAGAATCGCTGAAACCCTGGCTCTGCTACTATTGTGGCGAATGTACCACAAGCTGTCCGCGCGAAGCCAAACCGGGCGAGCTAATGATGTCGCTCAGGCGTTACCTTACTGCTGCTTACGACTGGACAGGCTTGTCGGGACTGCTTTACAAATCGCTGCCCGTAAGCATTATTGCGTTCATTTCCGTAGCCATAGGGGTAATTTGGTACAGTGCTTCGCAGCAATTCGAAGTGGAGAAAATCATGCACATTGGCCATTATTTCGAGATGTTTGCCATTGCTGGAGTCTTTGCCGTAATCCTGCTTCCAAACCTTATTCGCATGTGGTATTTTGTCATTTTGAAACCAAAAGTTAAGGTGCCTTTCAAATCGTACATTACCTCGCTGGGCGAACTTTTTGTGCACATGTTTACGCAGAAACGTTCGTTGGGCTGCGACGACAATCAGGTTCGCTGGTTCGAGCATTTCATTTTGGTTATTGGCTACCTGTCGCTGCTGTTTACCACGGTATTTCTCGACTGGTTTTCGGCGACTAACCTGTTAGTTATTATTTTGGGTTATGTCGAGAGTGCCATCATATTCATCGTAACAGTCGATTTTGTATCGGGCAGGATCAAAAAAAACAAGGAAGTGAGCAAAAATTCACAGCCTTCCGACTGGTTTTTCGTGATATGGCTTTTACTGATGGGCTTGACCGCATTTCTGGTCCGTTTATTTATCGACCTGAAAATCCTTGAATATAACTTTTGGATGTATCTGTTTCATTGGATAGTACTTGCACAATGGGCTTTGCTGATTGTGCCCTTCGGAAAGTGGACTCACTTTTTGTACCGCTCGTTTGCCATGTATATGGAAAAATTGAAAGCCTGATCTTTTGATGAAGATTGTTACACTAATAGAAAATTTAGCAAACAGAAGTGGACTGATCGCTGAACATGGCTTATCGTTTTATATTGAAACAGATAAAAGCAAGATCATTTTCGATACTGGTCAAAGCAGTTTATTTTTAAACAACGCAAAAAAGCTTAACATAAACATAGAAGATGTAGATGCTTTGGTTTTATCGCACGGACATTTTGACCACACAGGCGGGCTATATCCTTTTCTAGAAGCGAACAAGAAAGCAAAAATCTTTTGTAAAAAAGGCCTTTTCAATTTAAAATTAAAAGATAAAATCAAATTTATAGGCACACTGAAAGATGAAAAGAAACTTGAAGATCGTTTGGTTTACGTCGACACGGTGAAACAAATCGACGAACATATTTTCATAATGCCTAATATTCCCATTAAATATCAGGCAGATACAAATTTCGACAATTTTTTCACCGATGAAGGAATGGGGCTGGTTATCGATCGTTTTGAGGACGAATTGTTTTTAGCTTTTAACAACAATAATAAGGTTAATATTCTTACTGCGTGTTCGCACAGGGGAATCACGAATATTTGCGAAGCAGCTCATAATCAATTCAATATGCAACTGGGAACAATTATTGGTGGATTTCACCTTAAAAATTGCTCTACAGAACAATATTTGCACATTTCTCATTATTTCAGAATGCACAAACCAAAGTCATTGGGTATTTGCCACTGCACTGGCATTGAAAGATATTCCGATCTGCGTAACGAATGTGACATCCATTCGTTTTACAACGACACTGGTAATATCATAAATATTGTCTGATCAAGATAAATCATGATAACGAACAAGCCAGTATTCTTCAAAAATGAGGAATACTAGCCTGCTATCATAATCTCTTTTAACCGGAATTATCTTATTATTTACCAGAATTAAACTGGCCTCTGCTTCCAAACGGCACTTTCAGCGTCAGTGTAATGTTCCTTCCGGGGTTCAAAATTCCTACCTCTTTTAGTGTCGAAAGGTGGTCGGTATATTGGGTGTCGAAAAGGTTGTTGGCACTAACAACAATCGAAATCAATTGCTTTTGAACCTTGATACTGCCTCCAATGGCCACATCAACCAGCGTGTAACCCGGTGTTGCCGTTTCGTCGGGTGCGGTGTTGTTTTGGTCAAATGCCGTGGTGGAATGCACCGACGCATAAGCCTGTTTCAAAAACAACAGCTTTTCTTTCTCGGCCCTTACTTCAAGGTTGATTTTGCTTGCCGGGATAAACGGCAAATAGTTGCCATTGTCCTGAACGCCAGTAACGGTCGAAAAGGTTCCTTCCAAGTGCAGCCACTCCACCCATTTGGGGTGCAGGTGAACACCCGCTTCGCCCCCATACAATGCCGAATTGTTCTGCATGTATTGGTAAACGGGCAACCCGTCGGGGGTGTCTTTCCCTGTTGGGGAAATGAAAATGTAGTTGGCTATCGAGTTGTAAAAGCCTGCCAAATCAACCGTGAGGTTGTCGTTGTGGTAGTGCAGCCCAAGGTCGCCTTCATACGATTTCTCGGGAACCAACGAACCATCGCCTACCTCATAAATGGCTTCGTGGGGGCCGTTCGAAGTTAGTTCGGCAAGGTTAGGAGACCTAAATGCTGAGGCAAAATTTGTACGAATCAACAATTCTTCCGAGAAGTGGAACGTTGCACCTGCCGATCCACTAAAACTACCAAATTGCTTGTCAACAGCCGGTCGATACCCTTCCGACATAGCATCACCAGATTCTTCCGTAGCCAGCATGCGGTAATCGTAACGCCCTCCGGCTTGCAGTTTCAGCTTCTCGAAAAAGGTGCGTTGCAACAACCCGAATGCCGAATAGTTGTTGGTTGCCGCATCGGGCAACAGAATGGTTTCCCTGTTGTTAAGGTTGGTATTCTGCTGGTTCATTCCCTGAACGCCCACAATGTATTCCGATTTTTCGTCGGAAGGCAGAATGACTTTTGCTTCGTAAGTAGTGGTGGCAAGCGCCATCTCCAGTTCGTATTCTCCGGGTTCACCAAAGTGCGCCAAGGTGGTATTTTGATAAGCGGCATTTACATCGAGCTTGGTTTTCCCAAAATAAAGTTTGTTGCGCGTCGAAAGCAAGTGGGTATTCAGTTGCTGGTAGAACAGCTCGCAAACGCGGCCTCGTTCGATAATGGCTTCCACGGCTTCTTCTTCGGCCAAGCCAAGTTTCTGTTGATTATAGTCGTAGAACAACTGAAACATCCCTTTTTTATTGGTAAACCCAGCATTGGCTTTCACCGAATGTTCGTTGAAACGGGTGTTGGCCGCAAAATCGCCGCCGCCCTGAAGAAAATCGGCATTGGTTTTCTGCCCGGCCCTTATGCCCCCAAAGAACTTATCGGAAGCTCCTTTTAGTCCCAGGTTATTGGTCATTCCAAGGGTGTTTGAAAAAAGTTGTAAGTTGTAGTCGCCTGCAATGGTATGCTGCGGCGCAGGTTTTTCCTTTATGAAATTGATTACCCCGCCAATGGCATCCGATCCGTAAAGCAACGATGCCGGGCCTTTGATCACTTCCACATCTTCGATGCCAAACTCGTCGATCCCCAGCGGGTGGTGGCTCGAATACTGGTAGTTTTCGTAGCGAACACTGTTGTTCAGCACCAGAATGTCGTTCATCGAAAGGCCACGGATCACAGGTTTCGACACGCCGCTCCCTTTCGAAATCATATCGACACCGGGCACACGGGTAAGCACTTCTGAAAAATTGGGCGAAGCCAACACTTCTTTCGGGTTGAGCTTTAATACATCGATTTTTACCGCATTCTCGTGCTGGGTTGAATGGTATCCGCCCGACACCACAATTTCTTCGGCCTCGATAACCGATTCGGTTAATGAAGCATTAAGCTCAACCGATGAGCTGTTGAGGAATACGGTTTTAATTTCTGACGTGTAACCCACAAACGAAAACTGCACTTTGTTTTTCCCGTTTGGCAGGTTGGTGAGTTCAAACTCGCCCTTTTCGTTGGCAATGGTGCCTTTGAACAGTTCGGGCAGGGTAATGGATGCCCCGGGCAATGGGGCATTGTTCCGGTCGGTAACCCTTCCGGCTATTTTGTTTTGTGCCACGGCGGTGTACATGGAAAACACCATCGCGCACAGTATGAATACATGTTTCATTTTTGTTACGGATTAAATGAGACTAATGAGCCTCCTTATTAGGAACACGGAGATTCACAGAGTTATGCACAGAGTTACACTGAGAAAAAATTTCAATGCACTAATGTTTTTTAGTGTGAATTCACCGTATTTTATAAATAAAAACATTGAAACCCGCAATGTGTGCAAGACCATCTTCACAAATTTGCAATATGGATATTTTTAAAGGACTCCTCTTCGTGTGATCCTTGTGTACTTTGCGGTTAAAGGTTAGATTGAAACCGGAGGACCCCGTAACTGGAAAGAATAAGCAAATGAATTGGAAAAGGTGTTTATACCAAAGGGATTGATAAAAGCACTTTGTGTGATTGGTTTTTCGGGCAGCAGACTGTTTTCCTCGGTTAGGAAAAAAGAAAACTCGAAGCTGCAAACCTGGCACTTCTCGTGGTAATCGTGAACGTGTTTTTCGGTTTTGGCGTTACAAACAAAATGGTCGTGATGGTGCTCAAGCTTCACAATGGATGGCAGGAACAAAGTCCCTATCATCAAAATGGAAATGCTATTTCTAAAAAGTTTGAGCATAAAAAACATCAGGTTTACAGAAGACAAAGAAAGCTTTATTTAGTTCACGGTGTCTATCAATTTGACAATAAATTTTTAAATTGCGGTTTTATTAATCTGAAAGTCATGTCGGTAAAAGAAATAGGTTGTTGCGGGGCATATTGCAAAACGTGTATGGTGTTCCTGACCAAAGGGCAGTGTAAAGGCTGTAAATTAGGGTACGACGATGGTTCGCGTAATCTTTCGAAATCGAAATGTGCCTACAAAAATTGCTGTTATCGCGACCACCACCTCGGAACCTGTGCCGATTGCCCCAATTACAGTTCGTGCGAACTAATCCACGGGTTCTATGCAAAAAACGGGTTCAAGTACAAAAAATATCAACAGGCGATTGAATTCATCAGAGCCAATGGATACGAAGCTTTTCTGAAACTTGCCGATGAGTGGAAAGGACCGTATGGAAAACTATTTTAAACTCTTCAATACTTTTTCGAGCCTCTTTTTCTGCGTATCCTTTTCCATTTCAGAATAACGATCACTGAGTAAGCTTATAAACTGATTTTTGTTGCCTGAATTTATTGCTTTTACCGATTTTTCGGAATACATAGGTAACTGCTTGGCCGGGCAACGCTTAAGTTGTTCGAACAATAAAGGGAATGCGGTTTCAGAATATTCACTTTTTGCCGCCAGTTTTGCCAGAATTGAAACACCTCCATCAATGGTAATGACCGAACCATGATCGATGGCTTTGCAAATGGCCGGAAGAATGGAGAATATCTCAGCTGGGTTAACCGAGGCAATGGAATCCAGTGCATACATGGCGCCCCAAATCAGCCGGTTATTTTTACTTTCGAGCAGGTTGCCAAATGTTTCGAAGTACAGGGCAATCATTGAGGCCGCACCTCGCTCCCCTATTTCGTAAAGCACCTTGATACAATCACTTTGGATGTTTTTATCCTTGCAGTTCAGGTTCTCAATTAGCTCCTTTACCCAATCTGTACGTTTTGATTTGATTATTTCATCGGCCAAATCCTGATTGGGTTTGTCATCGCTACGATTAAGCGATGTGGCCAGTAAGTCAATTACATTCATCAAATTTCCTTTTTTACCATATTATAAAATTGTAGCAATTCGGCTTTACGTTCTTGTGGAAGTTTGTTCCATTTGGTATCGCTCAACGAGCCATCCAACCCATAAAGTAAGGATATACATGCCCCTGGATCGATGGTCTGAAGCCGGATAAAAGCTTGTTCTGTTCCTACTGATTTCAATTTTTCGAAAGAATCGATGCCTACCTGAATTAGTTTGGCCTCGGTATCTTTCCCAATGTTGGTGTGTTTCGACAAATCGCTCTTCATATTTTGTAAGTTCTATAGTTGTCACAAATTTAGGCTACCGATTTGACAACTGTATGTCAGTAGTTATAATCAATATCGAATGAAACCTCGTTGGCGGCTTCCACAAATAGCTTCATGTCGTGCAGTCCGATTTGGCCTTTGTAGAAATTCTTCTCTTTGTTAATTTCCATGATCTTTTGGTGAAGCTCCACGTAATCGGCTTTTGAAGCTTTCTCTGCGGTGTCGATCCCCACATCGACCAACATTCGCGCAAAGGTGACGCCAACCCATTTTATGCGCGAAAGATCGGTTAGTTGGGCCAATTCCAATATTTCGGCTTCGCTGACGGTGGTTTCGGCGGCAAGCTTTTTTCGGCTTTCGGGGGTTAACACATGGTCGAATAGCTTTACCGTATCTTTAATCCCGATCTTTTCCAATTTAGAAACTGTTTCAGGAGAAATGCCAATGAATTCACTGATCTTGTTCGGCTTCGGCTGAATGCTGTTGATTTCGCGGAGCAGGATAACCAGATAATCTTCCGATAAACATTCAACTCTGGATAATTCAACCAGTTTTTCTTTCTTCTTGAGCAGCTTCTGCAAATCCAAAACATTACCGATGCCGATGCTTTTAAAGTAACCAAAGCGTTCAGTCAGCCTATCTTTTAGGATCATACGGCTGGGAAGTAAATCGGCCGATTCGAGTTTCGACTGGTAGTTGTCGAGACTGATGGATGCCAGGTCGGTGTAATATCCCATTTTTATAAGGTTTAATTTTTTTTCAACTCATACTTTGTGCTTCTTCCTCCGGCTGTCTCTTTTTGTAAAATGTCCTTGCTTATCAAATCATTAATATCGCGAATAGCAGTATCTTTTGAGCATTTGGTAATTTTTGCCCATTTCATCGATGTCAGCTTAACTTCAAATTCATCAAGTAATTTGTTCAGCACTTTTTTCTGTCGCTCGTTAATGATCGTTTTTGAATGCTTGTTCCAAAAATCAGCTTTCACTAAAACCCGAATCAGGATTTTTTCAGTAGCATTTAATGCATTTATCAAGCAACTTAAAAACCACTTTATCCATTCAGTAATATCAAGGTCGCCTTTTTGTGTTTTTTCAAGAATATGGTAATATTCTTTTCTTTCGATCCTTATTTGGGCCGACATACTATAAAATCGTTGTCTGCTTTTATCGGAACGGGCTAATAACATATCGGTCAGTGCCCTTGTTATTCTACCATTTCCATCTTGAAAGGGATGAATAGTTACAAACCAAAGGTGAGCAATGGCAGCTTTTATTACCAAATCAATTTTATTTTCTTCATTAAACCATTGCAGAAAACGGTTCATTTCCATCTCTACCAAATCCGCATCAGGAGCCTGAAAATGAACTTTCTCTCTTCCCGAAGCTCCCGATACAACTTGCATTTTACCAGTTGAATCTTTTCTCCAATCAGCAACTGTGATCTTGAATATTCCACTTCTGCCCATTGGAAACAATGCAGCGTGCCAATCAAAAAGCCGTTCTTTTGTCAACGGGTTAAAGCAATTACGGGTTGCATCAATCATCATATCAACCATCCCGTCAACGTTTCTATCCGATGTTATTATACCTGCGAATTCAAGACCCAGGCGTTGAGCAATTGAAGAACGAACTTGCTCGGGATTTAAAAGCTCTCCTTCAATTTCTGCCGATTTCAATACATCTAAAGTGAGGGTTTCAAGTAAAGCTTCATTTCGCAAATCAAAACCAAGCGTTTCCATTTTGCCAAATAATCGACCCTGTAGATTTCTTGCTTCGCTTAGCAGACTAACCAATTCTTCACTTTTCCAATTGAAATGTGGCCAATCAGGATTTTGATGTATGTAGTAGCCCATTCGCCTTATTTTTTGCAACAAATATATACTTTAATCGTTGCAACCTGAAATTATCGTTGCAATATCTGCAACGAATAGCCCATTTAATCGTTGCATAGGCTAGCTTTCTGATGAAAACATTATTCAACAGGTATATAAATTTCGCTTTCCGATTGTTCGTTGCAGGCACCTTGATACTTTTCTCCATAGAACTCAAAGTTAAAGGGCTTGTTCAGTTTATAATCGGTTTCGGGCAGAAATTGTGTATAAATATAATTGTAGGTGTAACCAACTTTGTTGGATAAACCTTTGTGTATAAAGCGTAAATATTTTCCCCGGGGGATGATTTTCACCACGAACAACGGATTTACATCGGTTGCTTCGGTCACCTCGGTTCCGGTAAAAAAGTAGAGACCACCCAACTCCTGATTATCGGACCAATATTGCACCTGATAGTAGCATTCGGGAATGGTTTTATTCTTGATGGTGCCAGCTTCATTTATAAAGCGGCTCCATTCTTTCGAAAGGCTGGTTATTTCGGCATCGTCGCTGATAAAAAACGAGATGCCAACCAGAATTTTTTCTGGCAATTCTACTAATTCGGGAGCTTGGTTTCGCACTTTATCCGACTGGAAAATATAGTCTTCGGTAATTGGACTGACCAGCGACATGGATGTTAAAGAGTATCCGTTTCTGATTTCCGAAGGGTTGATTTGAAACTGCTTACGGAACGCGCGGGTAAACGATTCGTGGCTTCCAAACTGAAAATCGTATGCAATATCGGCGATTTTTTTGTCGGTACTGCGCAATTCGTGAACCGCCTCGGTGAGCCTGCGCTGCTGAATATAGTTCTTTGGCGAAAAGCCTGTAATACTCTGGAACAGCCTGATGAAATGGTAAAGCGAATAACACACCTCGCGCGAAACCTTAAAAACGTCGATTTCCTCCTTCAGGTTGCTTTCGATAAAGTTTATGGCTTTTAATACCACCTCTTTGTTAGTCATGCTGTAGCTAATTATCAGTCGATTTGTTAAAAATAGGAATAACGGCACAAAGAAACAACTGTATGATTTCCCTCTGTGCCGCCGTGTCGCCTTATTTGGTTTCTAAAAATTAAACTCGTTTTGCCAGTTAAAGGTCGCTGTATCTTCATCCCATTCAGGCCAATGGCTGCACCATTCAGGTACGCCACATTCCCTGACCCTTTCCGACAAATGGTAAGGTTTGATGTCCAACACCGGAGTGCCCTCTTCGGCATCGATGTAAGGCGTGTAAATAATCCCCTTTTCGAAATCAATGTGTTGAACGGCAATCGTGGTAAGCAGTATCGGATTAGGCCGAACAGGTGAACGGGTGGCAAAAACACCAATCACATCGGGTCCACTTTTATAAGGTTTATCTGCCACCAAGTGAGCACGGGCTTGTGGCGAATCGTAAAGATTTCCCCACCAAACAATCTGGAGGTGGCTGAAGCCGTCGATGTTTGTCAACGCAGGAAGGAACTTTTTATCAAGTTGTATCAAGAACTGGTTATTGGCCGAGTTCACACGTCCAATGGGGTGTATTTGAATTGTGTTTTCCATTTTTGCTTGTATTAACGATTAATAAATTTGAACGTTACCGGTAACGCGAGCAAAAATAGACGAATGGTTTCCCCTGGTCTTGACAAGTATTGCTAAAGATTGGCTGAAACTTGATAGAAATTGCTAAATGTTTAAGGCAATTCGATTACAAGCCCCGTATAGTTATAAAACACCGGCACTTCGCAATCGCGGAGCAGGTCGGCATATTTTTCTATTCCGGTGCAGTGGCAAACACCAAGCGACTTGGGTTGCAGTTTCTGGAAATAATGGGTTAGATGATTGTATTGTTCGATAGTGCAATTTTTAAGGTGGAAACCACCAACAATTGACCCAACCGGAAGATTGAAATGATGGATGGAAGCTTCGCAAATATTGGTGATCCCCCGGTGTGAGCAGGCTGAAATAATATTTACAAGATTGTTCTCAACTACCGCAATGTAGAGTTCGTCGTCAAATTCATCGGGAATAATTTCATTCTCCTTCACTTTCAACAAGCCATCGAAATGCGTGTCGATGGAATGTTTTATAGGAATGTTGGGCATGATGAAAACCCCTTCGCACAATTCGGTAACTTCATTGATGTAAACCAAGCGGTTATTCAATAATTCTTCATTTTTCGCGGTCCCAATAAAGGTTTTGTTAGTCCGGTATTTAGGATCGAAAAGCTCGCGCTTGGCATAAACCTTTGCTTTTTTGTTGATTTCGAGAAATGGATAAAGCCCCCCTGTATGGTCGTAATGGCCGTGCGATAACACCAAGCCATCTATGTCTTCAACATTTATTCCAAGTGTTTGAGCATTTTGAATAAACAACCCACTCTGGCCTGTGTCGAACAGCAGTTTACAGTTTGGGGTTTCAATATAAACCGACAATCCTAGTTCGGCAACCAAGCCTTGGCCATAGACCAAATTCTCGATAAGGGTAATTATTTTCATTCTTTATAAGAGAAAAAATTCAGTGGCTGCATACATGCCCCTCTTCACCGTGATGCTCGTGTGAGTGGCAACCTTCGCCCGAGTCGAGAATGAACCCTTTCAGGTAAGTTTCGACCACCTGACGGACATCGCCCTTGCAACCGCGTAAAACTTGAATTCCCTGGTTATTTAATACATTCAACGCTCCATTGCCCATGTTTCCGGCAAGCAATGTAGTAACGCCCATCTCTTTCAATACCGAGGCGATGTTGCTTTTGCAACCACAACCTTGTGGCGAAGGTACGGTTTCTGAATTTTCAATTCTTTTGTCATCACCAATAGTGAAAACGGTGTACATTTCACAATGTCCAAAGTGGTCATCTACCACATTCCCGCGTGTGGGTACTGCTATTTTCTTCATTCTGTTATGTTTTTTGCTGTTATCTCTGCAGCTTTTGCCACACATTGTGTACATGGCCGGGTGGCATAATATTCTTTGGTTCGATCGGCCGATTCGTAATGTTGGGCTTCACGTTTCTGGCTCAGCAAATCGGCACAGATAATCGAGCCCATGGCTGTTTTAAACTCCGCGGCGGTTTCTTGCACCTTCTTGTAATTTTCGTTTTTCGAGGCTTTGTTTTTTGTGTCGATGAAAGGGTATTCTAACCCCAACACTATGAACATACCACTTACGGCACCGCATACTTCGCGCAACCTGCCCATTCCCCCGCCAAACGAAGTAGCAAGTTTTGCCACCGTATTTATATCGATATCATATAGATCGGCATAGGCCATCACCACCGATTGAGAACAGTTGTATCCTTGTTTAAAGAGTTCAACTGCCCGTTTTGTGCGTTCTTTTATTTCGTCGTTTGGCAACATGGGTTCAATTTTGTCTTATGTTCTTCTATTGCTTTTAACACAAATTCTGGTGCGGCAAAGGGTTTCCAGCTATCCTTATCAACAAATGCCAGTTCGGTTTCGGCTTTATTGATTAATTCATTCTGCTCGTTATAGAGTTTGTAAGTAAACCAAATACGTACACCTTTTATTTCTTTCAATGTTGTATGGACAGTAAGCAAGGCATCGTAACTAGTTGTTTTCAAAAAATGGAAATTCATACGGATAACCGGAAGCATAAATCCGGCATCTTCAACCGATTTATAAGAAATTCCAATGTTGCGGAAAAGCTCCCAACGTGCGGTTTCGTAATACTTTGCGTAGTTCGAATGGTGCACAGTGCCCATCTGGTCGGTGTCGGGGTACATTACCCTGAATGAGTATTGGTGTTCAATCATGTTTCGATTTTAAAATTCCTTCCAAAAGTAAGTCAAAACCCTTTTTCACCGCGCTGTCGGCTAGCAATTCGTTAAGTTTTCCTTCGTCGCAACTGTTGCAAAGCCTCTCTGTGAGCGGTATTTGGGCAAGCAGGGGAATATCGAATTCATTTGCCAGAAACTCGCCACCACCTTTGCCAAAAAGGCAATATTTTTCATCGGGGTGTTTCGATGGGGTAAACCAAGCCATGTTTTCAACAATTCCCAAAATAGGTACGCCAACATTCTCGTTAAAAAACATTCCAACAACCTTTTGCACATCGGTAAGCGCAAGGTTTTGTGGAGTTGTTACCACAATTGCCCCATCAACCTCGTATTGTTGCAAAAGGGTAAGGTGAATATCTCCAGTTCCGGGAGGGGTGTCTATAATAAGGTAGTCGAGTTCGCCCCAATCGGTATCGTTCATAAGCTGCTTTAAACTGGTTGAAGCCATTGGCCCCCTCCAAAGCAGTGGCTGATTATTATTAACTAAGAACCCTATCGACATTACTTTTATCCCAAATTTTTCGAAAGGTTCAATACGGGGTTTTCCGCCATTATCGGCCATTACCGGATAATCATTTACAAGATTGAAGAGTGTCGGTATAGATGGTCCGTAAATATCGGCATCGAACAGACCAACCGAGTACCCTTCGAGCGACAACGAAAGTGCCAAACCTGCAGCAACAGTCGATTTTCCAACGCCACCTTTGCCCGATGCCACTAAAATGATGTTTTTGATATTGGGAGTTGGTGTCTTCTCTATCAGGTGGTTCGAATTCATTTTATCCATTTTTGTTGAATTTTGATCATGATTGATCGGCATTAACGGTTTGCCAAATATTTTTAATTTCTTGACTAATAACCGATGAAGGTTGCCATTCTATAATGCTCTTACAATGAAGCATTCCTTCAACAATTTGTTTATCGAAGGGTAGCCTACCTAACACTGGAATCGAGAAGAGTTTGCACCATTCTTCTATCTTTCTGGACATGTCGAGATTAAGGTCATACTTATTAATTACTACCGATGACTTTAAATTAAAACTTTCGGCAAGCTCGAAAATACGTTTCAAGTCGTGAAAGCCCGATTTGGAAGGTTCAGTAACCAAGATTACCTTTTTAACACCGGTCAATGATGAAACGACAGGGCAACCAGTACCCGGAGGCCCATCAATAATTATGGTTTTTGCATTTGTTTCGTCCGCTAATTTCTTTGCGTAATTGCGCACTACGTTCACCAGTTTCCCCGAATTCTCTTCGCCAGGGGCTAAGCGTGCATGAACCATTTGCCCATTGCGATAAGCACCAGCATACCATCGGCTTTTGTCGTTTGGCAACATATCAATTGCACCCACTGGGCAAACACGCGAACAGAGCTTACACCCATCGCACGATGTTTCGGATATTATGACCTTGCCATTGATGGTTGAAATGGCTTCGAAACGGCAATGGTCTGCACAAATACCGCAATGGGTACATTTACTGTAATCAATTTGCGCGCGGTGCCCCGACACATAAACCTCTTCAATTTCATTTTTGGGTTGAAGGATGAGGTACAAATTAGCGGCATCAACATCGCAATCGGCCACAACCATATTCTTTTCAAGCGTTGCAAAAGAGGCACTCAACATGGTTTTACCTGTTCCCCCTTTGCCGCTCAACACCACAATTTCGTTCATCGTTTAAGTTCTTTTTTAACAGATTGAAGCAACTGCATAAATTTGTCGGAGTATTTTGAATTCAGTTCAGCAATCAGCTTCCCCTCTGAATAAACCATTGCAATCTCCTTGTCAAAAGGAATCTCCATCAACAAGGATATTTTTTTTTCTTTCAACCACAAATAGACATCGCTGTTTCCAAGACCTGCCCTGTTGACTACCACTCCGTATGGTTTCCCTATTTCGTCGAGCGTGTCGACTGAAAGTTTCAGGTCGTTCAACCCGAAAGGTGTTGGTTCTGTTACCAAAACCACATAGTCGGCTTTATCAACCGTTGCAATGAACGGACACGAGATACCCGGAGGGGCATCGAGAATAATAAGGACATCATCGCTAGCATACTTAATCGCTTTTTTGATGACCGGCACTGGTGAATAAACCCCAATTTCGGTTCTGGCCTCAACAAGCACCGAAGGAATGCCCACATACATTTTTCTTATTGTACCTATTGCTTTTTCTTTCAACGATATTGCCCCCGATGTACATGCAACTGTACAGGCGCCACAATCGTGGCACAGCTCTTCAACAACTTTTATAAAACGTTTGTCGGGCAAATAAACAATGGCATTGTAGTTACAATAATCGAAGCACCTGCCGCAAAAAGTACATTTTTGGTCGTCGATCACCGGGATTTTTTGAACAACATTTTGCGTGTTCAGCACATAACCGGGTATAAATTCGGCATCGTTGGGTTCTTCTGCATCGCAATCGACCAATGTGCTTGGAATGCCTTGTTTTTGGGCTGCCCAAAACAGGTTGGTCGAAACAAATGTTTTCCCAGTGCCCCCTTTGCCGCTTGCAACTGCTATTATCATTTTTGAATGTTCTTCATTACAACAAAATCACCTTTTTTAACCCCTAATGCTTCGGCTATTACATCGCATTTGACCATTAACAGGAAGAAAACAGTCTTGTGGGTTTTGTGCAAAAGACCTTCGAGATTGCCCTGACCTTTTGAGATGATCACATCGGCATCGTTAAAATGCTTTTGAAATTCTTCTGAACATTTATCAATAATTGTCGATGGTGCATCATATCCATTCGAGATGACATCTGCCACACGGTCCATGCCAACATAACGAGCATCATCCATAGTGGCATCATTGATAATCGGAGTACCGCGAACAACATAAATTAGGTTGGAATGCATGATCGTTTCAATAAAAAGCTTATCAAAAACTATTTCACCAGCATTGTCACCAAGATATAGCACCGATTTTGCAATTGTTAAAGCTGTTCTTAGTTCGGATGAATGGTTAATGGCAAACTCCGAATTCAGAACGTTATGAATGGTTGCATTCAGATCGTAATGATCTCCAACAGCATAATCGATTATGTTCCCTGCAATAGCCAGCCGCAATGCAGTTTCAAATGGGTTTTCAGACTCCTGCAATCGTTTTCTTAATGAAGGATACATACCCAAAACCAAATCGTTGCTTTGTTTCTTTACCGCAACAAAAGGATCGGAATTTCTGCTATAAATTTTAAAAAATTGGTGAAGATCCCTGGAAAAAAGTGGAGCAGAGAAATTGCAGTAAGATGTACTATATTGCATAGCCATTCCTCGTACAAAACTATTTTTTTCGAACACAGTCAACTTTCCCTCGTTAAGTAATTTTTCAAAAGCACGAGCAAAACAAAAGAAACAACGATAATCTGAAACCATCATCCAATGAATTAATGGCCGCAGCTATGGTTTTCGTCGTGGTTGCAATAGTTTGCCGAAAGGTTGAGCTTGTTCTCCAGAAAGTCGGCAACCAATTCTTGCGCCGATTTTAGCGGTGCTCCCACAAATGCATTGATGTTTTGCTGGTTGAAAAGGTCAATGGCCTTTTGTCCCATGCCACCGCCAATAACATCGGTAACGCCAAATTGGGCCACCCATTGAGGATATAACCCTGGCACATGTTCGGGTGGTACTACTTCTTTAATTTCAGCGATTTCACTGTTTTCAATCTCTACAATGGCGAAATATTGACAATGCCCGAAATGGGCACATAAAACCCCATTTTCCATTGGGATGGCTATAATTTGTTTCATAACTTGATTTTTAGGTGATTAATCATTAAAAAAGGAGCCAGGATGAAATTTGTGAATGACTTTAAAGAACGACTCCCGGCCCCCTTAGGAACACCATCAGGCTTCTCCCCTGAAACGCATTCCCTTTCCTTTGCCTAATCCCTGACCGAATCCACGTCCTCTTCCGAATCCACGTCCCATTCCTTGACCTATTCCTTGGCCTAATGACTCGGAAGGAGTCCTGTTTTGTAAGATTTCATCGTCCGTTTTACCCTTGTTCATAGGGTTACACCGCCCCATCCTGCGCCCCGTCATGGCACCTTCGCCATTCGGGCCTTTTCTGTTTAATCCTGGCATAATTGCCTCCTTATTTTTTTTCAATTTTATCTAATCCGGCTTTCAGCCGTTTTCCCTTACCTTGCCCACCACCTGAATGACGGCGCAATCCCATTCCTGTTCCCAGCTTCAGAAGCGCTTCGTCAGGTTGAACCTGACGACATTTTCCCAATTTACGTCCGGTTTGTTCTCCTTCTTTTTCCGGGCCTGTCCCGTTTAATTGTGGCATTAGGTTTACTTATTATGATTTAATAGTTCAATTATTTCATTGATCGTTTTTTCTTCGTCGTTTAAAACAATCAACTGAATTTGAAGGCTGTCGAAAAGCGATTTTACTTTCGCGCCAAATTCGCCCGACACCACTTTTTTTGCATCGCGCGAGGCGATCAGGTTTACCGATGCAGGACCAGCACCTTCCACATTTTCTTTGTTCGGATTTGGAATGAATTCAACCGATTTACTTTCGGTGTCATAGATGACAAAAAACGAACATCGCCCAAAACGCCTGTCCAACTTCGATTCAAGGCTATTGCCGGTAGATGTAATTGCTGTTTTCATTGTATTTAATAGTTTTTATTTCCATTACGATAATGATGGGGCCCACCTTTTCTGATCATAAAGCTATTGCAATCTAGACACACCTCTTTTCGACATGGAGTACCCGGTAAGTGTTTCTTTTCCTTTCCACATTTCGGGCATACGCACACATCTTCAATTGCACTTTGGTCATTATCTTCATGATATTGTTTAATGTCGGGAGCTCCGCAAAGAGGGCAGTTTTTGATTTCCTGATCTTTTGAAGGATGATTGAACCAACAACCACAACCTGTGCAGGAATACCATTCACTATCGAAATACACTTTTCCGCCTTCGAACACAATGGGTCGACCTGAAACAAATGCCTGGGCCACTTTTCGTCGTGCACTTTCGTAAATGCGGGCATACGTAGGACGCGAAACTTCCATAACCTGAGCCGCCTCATGCTGTCCATATAATTCAAAATCACTTAACCTTATCGATTCGTATTCTTCGTAGTTAAGTATCACTGGATTGTTTTCCTCGGGCAGGCCAAGTGGCCGATACCCTTTAAAATGAGGCGGGTTTATTACTTTCCGTATTCTTTTTGGTCGAGCCATAATTATGAGCATTTGATCAAAACAAAAGTAATGATCATTTGGTCATTTACAAATATTTGTCGTAATTTTATGGTGCCTTTTTATAAAATAGCATAGAAGTTTGCACAACAAGTTAAACGACAACTAATTAACAACAATAAAAACAATTAACATGGAAAATCAAGAAGTAATTTCAATGCCACGTATTGGTGAAACTGCACCAGAATTCAAAGCAGTTACAACTCAGGGAACCATCAATTTCCCTTCTGATTTTAAAGGAAGCTGGGTGATTTTGTTCAGTCATCCTGCCGATTTTACCCCAGTTTGCACTTCTGAGTTTATGACTTTTGCCAGCATGGAAAGCCAATTTGCCGAATACAACTGTAAGCTGGTTGGTTTGTCGGTCGATGGGTTGTACAGCCACATTGCCTGGTTACGCACCATTAAAGAAAAGATCGAATACAAAGAGATGAAGGATGTTGAAGTTAAATTTCCTTTAATTGAGGATATTACAATGGAGGTAGCCCAAAAGTACGGGATGATGATGCCGGGAGAAAGCAATACGAAAGCCGTTCGCGCGGTATTTGTGATCGATCCAAAGGGGATAATCCGTACTATTATCTATTATCCTCTCAGCCTTGGCCGCAATTTCGACGAGCTGTTGCGTGTGGTTATTGCATTGCAAACCGCCGATGCATTCAGCATTGCAACTCCAGCCGACTGGCGGCCGGGCGACGATGTGATTATCCCAACTGCAGGTTCATGCGGAGTGGCCAAAGAACGTATGGAAACCAAAGAAGAAGGGAAGAAATGCTACGATTGGTTCTTCTGTACAAAAGAATTATCAAAAGAAAAAATAATGTCTGAGATTAAGAAAAAATAATCTTTATGAGATTTAAGGTAATTGCTAAAAGCACGAGGTTGAAGGTAAAAATGCTTCAGTTTCGTGCTTTTTTCTTGAAATTTATTCTTCATATTTCCACAATTAACTTTAGTTCGGATTTATTTATGAGCGTTAATGACCAAATCATTTATCTTTCACTCTACCTGTTTCGTTCTGTCAATTGCCCATTTCAATAACTTTTATTTTCGTTGACCAATTTTAGGTTATAGGTTTGTATCGAAAATCCATTTATAGTAAGTTCGTTAAGAAATTTGTTTATGCAAACCACAAAATCCATAAAAGGACAACGAAGAGAAGAGCTTTTCAACGATCGGTGGCTCATGGTTTTTGGCATTCTGCTTGCCGGAATTGGCTTTCCTATTCTATTTGGAATCAACTCGAACAATTCATCCTTTTATTTTGTGTTGATCACTTCGGTTTTAGTGACGGCAATATCGTGGTGGTTATCGCGCCGCTTTGGGCTTATTTTATGGAAACGCTTTCCTTGGAGCAAAAGTCCGATACTGCACATTCTCATCGTAATAGCTTATATCCTGGTATTTACAACCCTAATTATAGGGTTGGTTTTCCTCATTAATTTGCTTGTTGATGGGCCTACCACAGATTACTGGCAACGAAACAAAAATTTTCACCTGGTTATTCTTCTGGTTTTTGTTTTTTCGGTTCTTATCCACGAAGCTGTTAATCTTTTCTTTTTGTGGAAAAAGGAACTTACACGGGTGGCCGATCTCGAAAAAGAGAATATTCAGTCGAAATTCGAAGCGCTTAAAAATCAAGTGAATCCGCATTTCTTGTTCAACAGCTTGGGTACGCTTTCTTCGCTAATCAATACCGATCAGCAAAAGGCTGTTGAGTACGTGAACGAGTTTTCTAAAACTTATCGATATTTGCTCGAAGTTGATAATAACCAAATTGTTACACTTGCCGAAGAGATGGCTTTTGTAGAATCTTATGTGTTTCTGCAAAAAATTCGACACGCCGATGGTTTTGTCTTCAATATGAATATCGATCCGAGACTATATTCGGCTTATGTATTGCCACTTAGCTTGCAAATGCTTGTCGAGAATGCCTTGAAACACAACACAACTTCTTCGGCCAGTCCGCTGGTGATTAGCTTAGTTTCTGATGCAGAACGAATGGTGTTGCTTATGAAGAACAATTTGCAGCCTCGGACAAACGGGAATTCTACCAAAATAGGCTTGAAAAATCTGGAGTTACGTTATGCCGGGTTTGCAGGCAAAAGTATTTCGGTGTTGAAAACCGATGATGAATTTATTGTTGAAATTCCAATTATTATAAGTGAATGAAGGTATTAATTATTGAAGACGAACAACCGCAAGCAAGGCAATTGGAGCTATTTATTGCCCAAATAGATCCCGAAATTCAGGTTTTGGCACTTATTGCTTCGGTTAATGATGCGGTTTCTTTTTTGAAGGCAAATCTGGTCGATCTGATTTTTCTAGATATCCATCTAGCCGATGGTCTTTGCTTTGAAATATTTGATCAGGTGAATGTTACATGTCCTGTTATTTTCACCACAGCCTACGACAAGTACGCTATTGCCGCCTTTAAACACAACGGAATCGATTATTTGCTTAAGCCCATCGCCAAAGACGAGCTGAAGAAAAGCATCGATAAATTCAAACAATTCACGCTGGGAAAAACTGATATATCTCAATTAATCAATACATTGAATTCGCTCTCACTCGGCAGCTTAAACCTCAAGAGACGCTTTGTTAGCAATGCAGGGAAAAAACTACGCATAGTAAACGATACCGAGATTGCCTATTTCTATGCGCTCGAAGGAAGTGTTTTCATCCGCACGTACAAGAACGAAAACCTGCTGCTCGACGAAACGCTTGAAAATATTGAAAAACAAATTGATAGCTATAATTTTTTTAGACTAAACCGAAAAGTAATTGCCCATGTTTCGGCCATAAAGGAGATGATCCCTTTTTCGAAAAGCAGGCTGAAAATAATACTGAATCCCAGCTTCGACGAAGAAGTTCTTGTGAGTTACAATAACATGAAGGACTTTATGATGTGGATAAAAAAATGAAACAAACGAACATTATTAAGTTCTAAAATCTAAACAATTATCGTATGAAAATTGATTTTAAGGTTAGCCTTGTGCTATGCCTGATGCTAATTCTATGCCCTTATCTTAACGCTCAAATACTAAAAGGGAAGGTTTACGGAAGCGTTATCGACAAGCAATCGCATACCACCTTACCCGGGGTAAATATTGTTGCACGTGTTGACGGCAATAACTTTGGAACGGTGAGCGATGCCAACGGAAATTTTCAATTTGAGAACATTCCTGTTGGTCGTCTCGACATGGAATTCAGTTTGGTAGGTTATGAAAAACTTTCCATGCAGCATGTATCGCTAACTTCAGCAAAAAATTTGGTACTTGAAGCTGCCATGACCGAAAAAGTTGAAACGGTAGATGAAGTTGTTGTGAAAGCGCACAAAAAGGACGAGCTCATCAACGAATTTGCCCTCATTAGTGCCCGTACTTTCACGGTTGAAGAATCGAATAAATATGCAGGAAGTTGGGGCGACCCGGCTCGTATGGCATCTAATTTTGCGGGGGTGGTTACGGCTGGCGACCAGCGGAATGACATCATCATTCGAGGCAACTCGCCCTGTGGCTTGCTTTGGCGCCTCGATGGCATTGCCATTCCAAATCCTAACCATTTTGGATCGATGGGAACAACCGGTGGCCCCATCAATATGCTCAACAACAATCAGCTGGCTAATTCCGATTTCTTTACAGGAGCCTATCCTGCCGAGTTTGGAAATGCTCTTTCTGGTGTATTCGACCTAAAAATGCGCAATGGAAATCAGCACAAACACGAATTTATTGGCGGAATGGGCTTTAACGGTTTTGAACTGGGTGCCGAAGGGCCAATTTCGAAAAGCATGCATAGCTCGTACATGGTAAATTTCAGGTACACCATGATGGATTTAATGACAGCCATGGGCATGTTCGATGTGGGCGGAGTTCCAAAATATGCCGATGTTTCGTTCAAACTATTTATGCCCACAAAAAAGATGGGCACTTTTTCGATCATTGGCGTTGGAGGTAAAAGCTTCATAGCACTCGAAAGCCAGAACGATTCACTACAGGGAAACATAACTGGGTGGACTTCGGAAATGCTACCCGGAACGCATGTGAAAAACAGATCGAAAATGGGAGTGCTTGGGCTGTCGCACAAATATTTCTTTTCAGAAAAAAGCCGCATCGAATCTTCGTTATCGCTCAGTTATTCCAATTCGGGAATAAATGTTGATAGGATTATGGAACCTGAAAACTTCAATTTTTACAACGAAGATTACAGTGAAATAAATACCGCTTTTTCATCAAAATACACGTTGAAATGCAGTGCCCGCAGCACTTTTCAGGCAGGGGTGGATGTTAGGCGCATCGATTTCGACTATTTCGATGAAACTTATCTCGAAAACGAAAAGTACTTTGTTGCTGGTAGCGACACAAAAGGAAATGCAATGCTGTATCAGGCATATTTTCAGGTTATTAATCGCTTATCAGAACAACTTACAATCAATTGGGGGCTTCATGGGCAGTTGTTAGAAATAAACAATGGAGCTAGTCTCGAACCCCGCGCCAGCCTTAGCTATGCTTTGAACCGCAACCAGCGACTGAGCCTTGGTTATGGTTTGCACGGACAAATTCAACCCATGTTGGTATATTTTGTACAAACACCAATTAACAATAGCAACACCGATTATGCTCTTACCAATAAAAACCTGGGCTTATCGAAAAACCATCAATTTGTTGCAGGTTACGATTGGTCTCTTTCGCCAAATCTGCGGCTCAAAATGGAAGCTTATTACCAACATTTGTTCAATATTCCTGTTGAAGAAAAAGCTTCAACCTTCAGTATGTCGAACTACGGAGCAAATTTTCACAACGAAAACACAGACAGCCTCATAAATAGCGGGAAGGGAAAGAATATGGGGCTTGAGTTTACGCTGGAAAAATACCTGAGTCGTAATTTCTATTTTCTGCTAACAGCTTCGGTTTATGATTCGAAATACCTTGCCAGTGACCAGGTTTGGCGCAACACTGCATTTAACGGGAATCACACTGTCAACTTTTTGGCCGGCTATGAGTTGCCTATTAAAAACGATGTGCTGGCCATCAGCATAAAAAGTGTTTGGGCAGGCGGCAAACGTTTCGTACCTGTCGATTTGGAAAAATCGCAACTTGCACAAACCGAGGTGTACGACTACAGCCATGCTTACGATGAAAAATACGACGACTATTTCAGAACCGACTTGCGTATCTCGTTCAGTCAAAACTTAAAACGGGTAACACAAGAGTGGTCGTTCGACGTGCAAAACCTTGCCAATCACAAAAATATTTTCACCCAGCGATACGAAAAGGGAAGTGGTAAAATGGTAAATATTTACCAAATGGGTTTCTTCCCAATCGGATCGTGGAAGGTGTATTTCTGAAATGCATTGTAATTATGCTGTATTCAATTGTGTTTATGGTATATGTATACACCTAAATATCTGCAATACAACAGAAGTTCATTTCGCATGGATGGCATAGGCACACTATCAACACAAACGTAAAAATGGAATGAATACGTTGAAATACATTTTTATAAATGCCATCTTTGCAGCTTTATTTTTAAGCTTATGATCAGACCAATTATTGCAAAAGAAGAAGTTGTTGCCAAAGCTGTTGAATTTTTCGATGAAGGATATGCTTGTTCGCAGTCGGTTTTACTGGCATTTGCGCCCTTTTTCGAGTTAGATGAACGTACCGCGAAATTAATTTCATCAACATTTGGAGGAGGAATGGGACGCTTACGTCAAACCTGTGGCGCCGTAACCGGAGGATTCATGGTTCTTGGATTGGCCTATGGCAACGAAACCCCCAATGATATGGACACCAAGCTTCATGCCTATTCCAAGGTGCGCGAACTGAACAGACGTTTTGTGAACATTCACACCACGTCAAATTGCAAGGAACTATTGGTAAAACACGCTACCGAGGCAGATATTGCAGAACGCAAGCACCATAAAATCATTTGTCGCAAAGCCGTTGGAGATTCTGCCGGATTGGTTTGGGATATTTTGAATGAACAAAAATAATCTGTAACCGTTTCTTCATACAAAATAAAAGCCTCGCTTGGAATCCCTTTCATTTTATACTATCATTGTCAGACAAAGACATCTGAAATGATTTTTCACTTCGTTTGCGAAGCCATGAGGCCATTGGGAGATAAAAACACAAGTCGAAAAAGAATAATTCGAGCTAAATATTGAAGCTCAATATCAACACAAAACAAGAGCAAAATGAAGAAAACATTAGTAATAGGCGCCAGTGAGAACCCTGAAAGATATTCATACAAAGCGATAACAGAACTTGTTCAGAAAAACCACGAAGTAGTGGCCATTGGATTAAAAGAAGGGACTGTGGCCGGCGTTCATTTTGGCCCGGAAAAAGAAGCTTTTGACGATATAGATACGGTATCATTATATGTAGGTCCACGCCACCAGCCCGACTATTACGAATACATAATCAGCTTAAAACCCAAACGGGTAGTTTTCAATCCGGGAACCGAAAACAAAAGTTTTATCCAGATGCTCGAAGACAAAGGCATACAAACCGAAGTTGCCTGTACGCTTGTGTTACTGGCCACAAACCAATATTAGAAATAGAAATTTAAGCAATACCGCATGAAGAAAACCATTATAACCTACGGGGCTTCGGTACTGCGGCAAAAAGCCGAAAAGATATCAGCCAATGACAAGTACCAGGAACTGATTGCCAACCTCTTCGACTCGTTAAACACCGATGAGGGCATTGGACTTGCTGCACCGCAACTGGGTGTTGCCAAACGTGTTTTTGTTACCGCCATACCCCAGCCCGTTGATGGAGAGGGACCAAAAACCTTTGCAAGAAAAGCCTGGATCAATCCGGAAATCATCTCTATCAGCTCAATAAAGAATACTTACCGCGAAGGCTGCCTGAGCATTCCCGGCATTTTTGAAGAAGTATTGCGTCCCGAATCGTTGGTGGTGAGATACTACAACGAAGATTTACAACCCGTTGAAGAAGAAATTAGCGATCTCGAAGCCCGCGTTTTCCAACACGAATTCGACCATCTGGAAGGAATTCTTTTTACCGATAAGATAAACCCACTGAAAAGAAAACTATTAGGTGGAAAATTACGGAAAATAAAGAACAAAGTATAAGCATGATCGAACACCGACACTCATTCAGGGTTATGTACCCCGACACCGATCAGATGGGCACCGTGCACCACTCAAACTACGTAAAATATTATGAAACAGCCCATTGGCAACTATTCCGAAGTATAGGCATTTCATACAAATCGGTCGAAGATGCCGGATATATGCTCCCGGTAATCCGCATGAATTTTCACTTCAGAAAAACCATTGGGTACGACACGCTGCTCACCGTGCACACCACGCTAAAAGCCATAAAAGGAGCGCGTATATGGTTCACACACAAGCTTTATAACGAACAAAACGTGTTGGTAAACGAAACCGAACTGGCCTTTATGAAAAAAGAAAACTGGAAACCCTGCCCTGCACCCGATATGGTGCTAAATGCCATCAAAAATGTGTAATTGAATTTAATTTCATAAGGCTGTACGGGTTATAAAGATTGTTGCCAATGCAATCTGTCCATACAAGCAAGAGGAAAAATTAATGATCAATGAAACGTATCCATCCGACCAATCTATATTGACATTTATATCCATTAACCTTGGCCATGGACTTTCATTTTTTCCTTACCATTTCATCTATTAGATTTATTAATACCCAAAAACAGCACCACGCTCCTATCGCTGGATAAGACGCCCGGCTCTTTGGGTGTAGAAGTATTCTTGCAACGAACCAATTGTTCGCAATACAACGTTGGGAAGATAAAACTGCCAGTTGGGAAAACAGGAAAGGGGGTTGGGAAAATAGTTAGGGGGGTTGGGAAGATTGCATGCTTTTGTGCTTGTAAAGTAGTGATGAAGAATATACATTTGGGACAACCCTGTTGGTTTTGGAAAGATTGATTATTGAAAAAACGATAAAAATCCCCAACGATATGAAAAAAAGGGAAACAACCATGAACAATACCCATCTCGCAAACGAACATCAATTCTGGTAGCCCCCTTTTGGGGGCAAAAGTACAAAGAAAATAAAAGCCTTTGAATAACTTTTTTTTGAGGCAAAAGAAGACAAGTAATTATGTTTATAAACAATTAAAATATATACGTATGAAAAATAAGAAGTTAATATTCGCTGTTTTATTTGCAGGGATTTTAGCACTAAATACATTGGTTCTTTCTACCACTAACAACAATGATTTACAGTTGAACTCATTGTTTACATTGGCTAGTGCACAAGCTGAAGATGGGGAAGATGGAGAAAATTCTAATTCTCCTTATAATTGTATTGGTAAAATTACAGAGGAAAGAACAATCTATAATGAAGGCAATTATTCTGGTGCTGATTGTTGTATTGCATATAATTACAAATGTGATGGAAGTAACGGACCATGCTGTGAAGGTTGGGTTAAATGCTGGTATGTTGTTGAACCAGGGGAAACTACACCTCCAGAATACACTGAAGATTACCGCAATCATACCAGATGTGAAAATGTTAACAAATAAAAATCAAATATAAGGTACCACTTAATTAGTGTTGCCTTATATTTATCATTACAAAGCAAATTGACTTATGAAAAGATTATCATTAATTCTTATCACATGTATTCTATGTATCTTTTTTTTAAATTGTAGTCAGTCAGTTTTTTCAAATGAGAATTCAAAAACAATCAATAAAGATACTCTTAAATTTAAAACAATTCCACTTTCAGAAATATTGTCAATTGACGAAATAATACCTTTAGAGACTAGCCCACAATGCTTGTTAGAAAATATTTCAAAACTCATATTTTTCAATAATTATTTCTTTGTTTTAGATGTTGGCTCTAGGGCTGTATTAGCATTTTCTTCAACCGGAAAATTTATTAGGCGCTACGGCTCCATTGGCAAGGGGCCAGGCGAATTTGTCACCCCCATAAGTATTTGTGTAAACGAGGCCGATAATTCATTGTTGATCTATGACTTATCTACCGGTAATATTTTGATATATTCAATTAACGGGGCATTCATCAAATCAATAAAAGTTGATGACGGATTAACTGGCAAAGACATTGAAATTAAGGATAATGTCATTTATTTGAATACAACGTTATACTCAAAAGCCCAATATGAAAAATCCTATAACGTAAGGTTATTTAATATGGATGGCAAGTACTTAGGTGGGGTATTGAAAGTAAGTGAGAATAATTTAGGATGGATTGGAGACCTAGATAACATTTATAGTTTCACTAAATTTGGTGATAGCTTACGTTATTACAATTCTATTTCGAACAATATTTATAGCCTTGATAAAAAAAATGTCGATGTTTTGTATACAATAAAAAGCAAAAAGTATTTAACTGAAAAAGATGTTAAACAGTTATTTGGCAACAAAGAAGGATTATATATACACGAGAAAATAAATATGCTACTCGAAGCTAAAAAAACAATTACTTTTAAAAAGTTACTGGAAAACAGTAAATATGCTTTTGTGTTTGAATTTTTCATGAATGTAGTGATTCTAAATAAATACACAAAAGAAGCAACGCGTGGGCGCATTATCGATGATATTACAAATATTAATAACGTTCATAATTTGTTTTGTGTATTTACAGATGAACATTGCTTTGGTTTTGCAACTCCCGAAGATATAGCCAATTTCAAACAAGGGATTGACAATGAAAATAAGTCATTAATTAAGGAACAATTACATATTTTGAGCAGTGTTGAACGCAATTCGAATCCCGTAATATTTAAACTCAAGTTCAAATAGTGTAGCTTTATGAAAAACGTGTTTTTAGTTTCTTTTTGTATCCTTCTGTGTATTATGAATATTACTTTATTGAGCAATGTAATAAAATGCTATAATAAGAATACTGAAAAAGAAATTGTGATAAATAAATATCAGGACTACATATTCGATTTTCTAATAAGCAATATTGATGTAAGTGATGAAACATTGGAACATAATATTTTTAAGGATACCATAAGCGAAAGTATTATGATCTATAGATTTTTCAATGAGCAATGTAATAGATGTGTTGTTGACGAATTATCATTTTTGAAAGAAGTTCAAAAAAAATACGCAATTAAGATACTTGTTCTTCATCCAAAGCCCCAAAATAGACAAGAAGACATATTAAACATAAATATGCTTTCAGGGCTTGATTTTGAATATGTTTCAGAAAATGAATTTAATATTGATGATGTAGGTTTAGTAAATCGTAGATTTATTGCGGTACTAAAGAAAGACGGTACAATGACGGATATTCTTATGCTTAATTTCAAATTAACTTCACTGATTGATGCTTATTTCAACAAGAAAATCAAAATTTTGGAAAAAGAATAGTAAGTCGATTTTGCAGTTTGCCCCTTACCTAACTACCACTCGTTTGAGCGTAGCGGAAACTCATACCCCCGCTGGTTGGAACCCCAATGTGTTTTGAAAAACAAGGGCATATTAGTCAAAACAAGGGTTTTTCACGTTCGACTAGTTAGTGTTTACACTCAACTTATGCGTTTGGCTGCTCCCGAGTCAATCATCCACAATACTTCACCATTGGGTGGCTGTATGTGTGAAGCAGGGTATTGCGGGGCGGCTTCAATGGCTACTTTTTTAATGATCTCGGCCTTGGTTTCTCCCACCGAAATAAAAACAACCTTTTCAGAATGGTTCAATACCGGGCCGGTCATGGTTATTCTTTTTTGTCCGCTTATTGGGTGGGTAGCCACTTCACACCATTTTTTTGAATTGAGCAAATGGGCGCAGTGGGGAAAAATTGAGGCTGTGTGGCCGTCTTCGCCCAAGCCCAACATATTTAAATGAATAACAGGCAATTGATTATCAGAGGCAGCAAATTCGCGCAGTTCTTCTTCATATCGTAAGGCTTCTGTTTCGGGCAGATTTTCGCCTCTGATGCGGTGTATCTGTTCGGGCAAAACACCTATGGGCTTTAACCATAGCTCATAAGCCCATTTGTAGTTACTCTCGTCGTTGGTTGGTGCAACGCAGCGTTCGTCGCCCCACCAAAAATGAAACCGCCTGCATGCCAGCTTCGTACCATAATGCTTTTGAAGAAATAAAAAAATGGCTTTGGGGGTATTCCCGCCCGAAAGGGCAATATGGAACAGCTCTTCAGTTGGTTTTTCTGTTTCAGCAATGAGCATTTGGGCAATTGCCTCAGCAATAGCATCAACCGAAGGGTAAATTGTTATTGCTTTACTCATTTTTTCGAACCCTCGCAACAATTTCTTTTATATGGGCGGGAGTTGTGCCACAGCAACCTCCAATGATGTTGGCACCTGCGTTTATTAGTTCACCAACATAACTTGATGTAATGTCGGGTGTCTCAATAAAAATTGTTTCGCCATTTTTATATATTGGGGCTCCGGCGTTAGCATGGATCAGGATTGGAACATCGGGGTTTGCTTTCCGTATAGCGCGGGTTATCGCAATCATGTTTTCCATACCGTTCCCGCAGTTTGCCCCAATAATGGTTGCACCGGCTTCTACCAGTTCGCGGGTCATGTCTTCAGGGGTAGTGCCCATCATAGTAAAAAACTCGTCGTCGCCCGATTTATCAAACGTCATGGTGCAAATAACTTCACACCTTGTGTTTTCGCGGCAAGCTTTAATGGCCGCTTTGGCTTCGTCGAGATCTGACATGGTTTCAATAACCAGCGCGTCGGCACCTCCGGCTTCGAGTGCAATGGCCTGTTCTTTAAACGATTCGTACAGTTCTTCGAAGGTTACATCGCCCATAACGATCATTTTTCCGGTGGGACCAATCGATCCAAGGACTTTTTTTTCTGGGCCGGCTGCCTTACGCGAAATTTCTGCTGCGGCTTTGTTTAGCTCATACACCTTATCGGCAAGTCCAAAATGAGCCAGCTTAAACGAATTCCCGCCAAAACTGTTGGTTTCAATCATGTCAGAGCCAGCATCGATATAACTTTTAGCGATTTTGAGTACCTTATCGGGATATTTTACATTCCACGATTCGGGACACTCGCCGGGCTGAAGCCCCATTTTCTGAAGGAAAGTGCCCCATGCACCATCGGAAACCAGGACATTGCCTAACCTTATTTTTTCAATAATTGTTGCCATACCTTTTTCTTTTTTAGTAACCATCTCTGCTAATCAGCATTATTTCAACGCTTGGTCACACAAATAATATTTCTGCCAATTTGTCTATTTTTTTTTACAAATGCAATCGATATAAGCCCCTTAACGTTACATTTTTGTTGATACCTCCTACCCTAATGACTCGTATGCCGGGAAAAAAAGTAAAGCTAAAAAATCAATGTAATCGGTTGCATATATTTGGAAAATATCTTTCATTCCAACGCTGAAGTTTATAAATTAGTCGCCACATGTAAAAGTTCCGATAAGGATACATCAAAATAAAATGTGAATACCGGATTGTTTGTAAAACTAAAAATATAAAAATATGACAGATCAGCAGTGGAACAGGCTTACAGCCTTACTTAAGGGTGAAGGGAGCGGTACCTTGCCCGCAGGTTTTATCATCGATTGCCCTTGGCTTCCCAAATGGTACGGAATTTCGATTCTCGACTATTTTACGAACGATGACTTATGGTTGAAAGCAAATTTAAAAGCCATTGAAACATTTCCCGACGTAATGTTTTTACCTGGCTTTTGGAGCGAATACGGCATGTGTACCGAGCCATCGGCCTTTGGGGCCAAAAGTGTATTCTGGAAAAATGAATTTCCTTTTGCCGAAAAAGTCATTCATGAACCAGAAGACATTGATTCACTGCAAGTACCGGAGCCTGCAACCGACGGGCTTTTACCGTTTATGCTCAACAGGCTTGTTATGGCCCGGCCTGCCATAAAAGCTGCTGGTCATAAAATCCGTTTTTCAGTGTCGCGCGGCCCGCTAAATGTGGCGTCGTTCCTGATGGGGACCACCGAGCTGATGACTACAATGATGATGGATCCCGACCGGGTTCACAAATTATTGCGGGTCATTACCGATTTTCTGAAGAAATGGCACCAACTGCAACGGGAAACCATTCCAACTATCGACGGGATGCTTATGCTCGACGACATTGTTGGTTTTGTTGGCGAAGATGAATTTCTCGAATTTGGTTATCCTTATCTGAAAGAACTGTATAGTGCCGATGTGGCTGTGAAATTTTTCCACAACGATGCCGATTGCTCTATGTCGGTGAAGTACTATCCTGAAATTGGCATAAATTTGTACAACCCAGGCCTCGACCTTTCTATTTCAGAAATTCAGGATAAAACCGACCACAAGCTGGTAGTGCTGGGTAGTTTGCCACCGCGCGATGTGCTTGCCGCCTGCTCGCCCGATGAGGTTTATGCGCAAACCAAAGCTATGATCGAAGGGGTTACCGACCGGAAAGTGTTCCTGCCTTCGTGCGGAGGAGGTATGCCACCCAATGTGAGTACCGAAAATATTAATGCTTTTGTTAAAGCTGTGAAAGAATATACATTTTGATAACGATTGTTTTAGCAATAATCTTCACACTCCGGTTACATAATGTTTCCGGAGTTTTTTGTTGCCCGATGTAAAAATTGCCCATTTAAAACAGGATTACAACTTGTTATATCCGGTTGTTTTTTAGTCGTTTAGCAGATCCTGAAATTTATCAATAAATAATCCAACATGATAGCCATCCACGAGCGCGTGATGCACATGAACAGATACTGGCATTGTTTTAATTCCTTCTTTTTCAGTTACTTTTCCAAATGAAATTTTTGGGCAACTATCGGGATGCGAAAAACTTCGTGCATGAGATATGCCCGTAAAGTCGAGCCATGGTATTGCAGAAAAATGGATCACATTTTCTCCAGAAACTGACGGCAATAAGCTGTTTGTGCTCTTCACGTTTTCAATTTCCAACAACGCTTTTTCGTAAAAGGTGTTCTCATCTTCATAATAGTCGATATACGCAAATCCAAATGTACCGTTAGGGCGGCTGATTGTTGGCGAGGCATGAACATCAATGAACTCATAAGGTTGATTATCAATTATTCGGTACCGGAAATTCTCCACATTGTTGGCCGCTTTCAAGGCACGATATAAGTAATAGAGAAAGAATGAAACTTGTTTTTCCTTAGATTTGAGATAAGCTTTTGTACAGTTTACGTTAACCGAAACCCCAAAAAAAGGTTCTTCAAATGTTGAAAAGAAAAGGAAATGCTCTTTCCTGTTCCACTGTTCTATGTCAATTAATGTTTTCATTTTTTTATAGGAAATTCAGGATTTCGTTAATTTTTTTAAGTTGCAGAAAATGTTCATCATTTATTATTTGCGTCTGTTGCTCATGTGCCCAAGTAACATGAAAGGGAACATAGGCCCCATAGGCACCCAAATCGACTACAGGCATAATGTCGGATTTCATAGAGTTCCCAATCATCAGGAAGCTTTCAGGCTGGCAATCGATATGCTTTAGTAGCTTCTGATAATCAGCAATGTTCTTTTCACTCATTATTTCAATATGATGAAAATAATGCTCCAATCCTGATTTTTTTAGTTTTCGTTCCTGGTCTAATAAATCACCTTTTGTTGCAACAATAAGTTTATACTTGTCTTTTAGCTGTTCCAATGTTTCTCGAACGCCTTCGATGAGTTCAATTGGCTTTTGCATTAGCTCATGACCGATTTCAATGATTTGATCGATTACACCTAACGAGACGGCTCTGTTAGAAACCCTGTTTGCTGTTTCAATCATGCATAAAATAAAACCTTTAATACCATACCCATAGAGAGGCAAATTTTTCATTTCAGTGTTAAAAAGCTCTTGGGAAAGCCGATGTTGGGGAAGATAATTTTCCAGCAAAGAGCAGAACTGCATTTCTGCTTCTTGAAAATAGGGTTCGTTTACCCACAACGTATCGTCAGCGTCAAAAGCGATGGTAGTTATTCTGTTTTTATAAGACATAAATCGATTGCTGTTATACTACAATGTTGAATGTTGTCAGTTATTTATTTCGGCAAATATAAAGTGCATAAAACAAATTAAGATGAATATTCTCTAATTTAGAAGATTAATGTAACCATTAACATGGAGATTACTTTCAAATCAAAAAAATAGTTTTTATTTAGAACGCATTGAAAAGTAGCAGAATGTCCATTCCTAAAGTCCATTTCAGAAGTTGAAATGGTACAATTATTGTTATTTTTGCAAAAAAACCATAATTTTTAAAACACATGAAAACACTTTCTACTCCAATTCGAGTGACCTCGCTCGTTTTAACATTAGCCATTCTTACTACCAGTTGTGCAAGTACAACCATGATCGACTCGGTGCCTACTGGTGCAGATTTGTATCTAAACGGGGCTTATGTGGGGGCAACTCCACACTCGATGACCGATACCAAAGTACTTGGCTCGTGCACCGATATCCGTATCGAAAAAGATTCTTACAGGACCTATTACGGCTCAATTTGCCGCACCGAAGAAGTTGATTTTGGAGCTATCATAGGGGGAATATTCTTCTTTGTGCCTTATTTCTGGGCCATGAAGTACAAACCCACCCATTACTACAAACTCCAACCTAAGAGCGATGGTGAAAAAACAGAAGTGAACAAAACATCGGATGACGATTCTTTAGATCAACTTTGGAAAACAGAAGGCGAAGAGAAAGGACAGAAAATGGGCGTTGAAAATGCCCCCATTGCCCCAGAGCGCGACGGAATTATCCATCTAGATGAAGGGCGCGAAATTAGTCCCGAAGAATTCGAAAAACAAAAGCAAAGTACTCCCGGCAACATCCATTAGGCTCAAAAATTTGATCCAAGAGGTGGTTTATTGAAAACATCTTCTTACATTTATTGGGCAAATAAAACTTGAAACTTAAAAATTTAAAGAATGAGCCTAGTAAAAGAATTTAAAGATTTTGCCATGCGTGGCAATGTGGTTGACATGGCTGTGGGTATTATCATTGGTGGCGCTTTCGGGAAAATTGTAAGCTCACTGGTTAACGATGTTATAATGCCTCCACTTGGGTTATTGATTGGTGGAGTGAACTTTACCGACCTGAAAATAACCATTAAGCCCGAATCGGTTGACGCCGCTGGGCAGGCCGTGAAAGCAGTTACCCTCAACTGGGGAAATTTTGTTCAGGTGATTTTCGATTTTCTGATTGTAGCCTTTGCTATTTTCATGGTTATCAAAGGAATGAACAGCCTTAAGAAGAAAGAAGAACCTGCAACTCCGCCAGCACCACCAGCACCTTCAAAAGAAGAAGAATTACTTTCTGAAATTCGTGATTTGCTGAAAAAAAATTAATTTAAAGTTATTAAATTTAGTGATAGGCTTCTTATCGGATAAGGAGCCTATCTTTTTAACATTAAATATATTCATTTTTACAAGATATAATACATATTAAAATCACATTAATTATTGAACCAAACAGAAAAAAATTATTTTTTTTAACTTTCTTTGCATTCCTATTTTAAGATCGAAGTGTTGGACAAATAAATTATTGTAGAGATGAGCGATCTTGTTCTTTTTATTATTCTAGTATTAAGCATTGTTTCAGTTATAATGCTGGTTACTAAACTCGTATTTAAAAATTCTGTTTTATTCAAAGTAGGGTCAATACTACTTACCTTGATGGAAATTGTAGCCATTTTGGCCTATACTATTGGTAACCTTGGTTTTAAAAACATCTTTTGGGTTCTTCCAATAGGATTATTGTTTATTGCAATTATGTTCTATTTTTTATTTACCTCGTTAAGGGTTCCTGTTCTTTTACTCAAAAAAGACATTGTCGACAACTTTTCGAAAGGCAACCTCGATTTTGAAATAAATGAAAAAGTAACCAAGCTGAACGATGAGTTTGGCGAGATTGGGCAGTCGCTTGAGTTGGTTCGCAAAAAAATGAAAGGTTCGTTGTCTGAAATAAAGAAAACATCGGAACAAATTGGCATATCGGCTGAGCAACAAAGTAATGCAGCCGTTGAGATTTCGAATGGAGCCAGCGAGCAAGCTTCAACTACAGAAGAAATATCTTCTACTTTCGAACAAATTTCGGAGAACAACCAACGGAACAGCGAGAATGCCGCAAAAACAGGCCAATTGGTCGATTCAACACGCCAATCGATGGATGAGGTAACCAGTGTGGTAAAGAGCACCATAGAATCAATTCAAAATATCATTCAGCGCATTCAGGTTATCGACGATATTGCTATGCAAACCAATATTCTGGCACTGAACGCATCGGTTGAAGCAGCCCGCGCCGGCGAACACGGAAGGGGCTTTGCCATTGTTGCCAACGAAGTGAGGGCTTTGGCCGAAAACAGCAAAAAAGCTGCCGCCGAGATTCAGTCTCTCTCTAAAAACACTGTCGCTACAACAATACAAGCTGGACAAATGGTTGAGCAACTAACGGTCGATTTTGAAACAATGACTGCTTTGGTTAAAGGGATTAGCGAAGCAACTATTGATCAAAACAATAGCACACAACAGATAAATTCTGCTGTTTTCGAATTAAATAATCTGGCCCAAAACAATGCAACCCTTTCGGAAGAGATGGCTGCAAGTGCTGAAGAGCTTACTGCACAATCGGAGAGTCTTAACGACTCAATAGGCTTTTTCAAGCTAGGGCGTAATTAATTTCTTTACAATGTTTCTTAACCTTACTTAATGCCAAAACCACCAAACGAATGTGTAACTTAGTCAACGCTGGCGCCTCTCCCCTTTTCCATGTACCCTCATTTCCAAAAAAGTAAATGATAATTACAATAGGTATTATTCGATAAATCGAACAGATATTCGCAAAAAATTGAATTACGATTTGCATCAAATTCCGGTGGGGATTTATTATTTATGATTGACGATTTATTATTTATTCAGATACGGATCTTTCCTGAGGGTATTAGGTGGCTACGTCTCAACAAGACATATCTTTTTCATGCTGATCAATTGTCTGTTCAGTATATTCTCAACTACTCCTTTCTCTATTCTAAATCAGAACATCGGGACAGGGATATCTGAATAAATTCCTTTTAGAGGAGGCATTGTTATATTTATTACTTTACCGAGAACCATGTCAATATCAACATATAGTTTTGGTATCTGTTGTTTCATATATTTCATAATCCCTGATGGTTCTGTTTCGCGAATTAATACTGCGCTAGATATCAAAACCCTCTTTTTCATTGGTTCTGTATCGTCAGTATTTCCATGAGATGTTGTTCGCACTTCCGGACTGTATTCCGATGATGCCTCTTCGGCCATCCCCAATTCAGTGAGTATCCACTTTTGTGGCATTACGTAGAATATTTTTGAATCACTGTCAATATTCAATTTCGACATTTCTTCCTGTACTACACTGTCTTTAAGCATGATATCAATGGTCTTTTTTGTTATTTCAGGAGAAATATAAGATACCGAAACTGCCATATAATCTTTCCCATAAGAAGTTGACATTTTTGATATTGTGTAATTTCTCAAAGCGATAGCTGAAACAATTGTAACACCTACTACGCATATATAGATTAAAAAGACTTTTGCCGCATAGTTGAGCTTATTTTGAGGATTGGCAACTTTGGTTTTACCCAAGCTCAATATTTTAGGAAAGAACATGCCGGTTTTATTAAAATATGGAGGATACGTTTCGGGATATTTTTCCATACACTCCCGTTCTTCTGCCCTTGCTAAGTAATAATATATGAATATCATAGAAACATACATTATCCATACAATCATTCTTGACCATATAAGCGACATTCCTAATCCAAAAAGTATCCATGCAGCATATTGCGGATGGCGTATTACATTATAGATGCCTCCGGTTACCGCTCCTTTTTTTGCAAATTTGGAATAATAGATTTGAATAAATCCAATAATAAAAACCACTAAACCTATAGCCATCATTATCCACCCGGCATCTATCATGAAATGGAGGAATTTACTGTTCGTCTCTACAAAGTGAGGCAATATGGTTTGGATTAACCATGCTGTAACTGCATTTTCGTTTAGAAATTTCAACGGGATTTCGTAAACGCCATAAAAAAACGCTGCAAAAGGTGTTGCCATATAAAGCATTTCAAAAAGAATTAAAACATATGGCACCCATGCAAGGTTTAGCAACTTGCTTTTCTTTTGTGATGTGTTCATTTTCAATTTCATTTAATAGAATTTACTTTTCTGAGCGCAAAACCCGGTGCAACTCTCGACATTAGGTACAGAATTTTTGCACCACCAACTCTTATTTCAGACTCACCTTTCTCAAGCCCTTTAATCATTTGGCTGACAGCTTCTTCAACCCTTATTGCAATTTTGGGAGGAGTTCCCTTGTGCCAGGGAGTATTTACAGCCGGGAACATTACTTCAAATACTTCCGTTTTCTCATTTTTTAAATAAATACGTAGTGTTTGGGTAAAAGAATGCAATGCAGATTTTGATGAGTTATAGAACGGATATATTACCCTCGGTGCAAAAATCAAACCCGATGTAATGTTAATTATGGCAGGCGATTCATTAGCGCTGATTGTATTGTAAAGTAGTTTGATTAAACGAATTGGAGCAAGGAGATTGGTCTGATATTCATTTTCTGCTAATTCTAAAGCTTTCTCATCATTCAGAAAATCAATTTTGTTTACAATTGCCGCATTATTAACAATGATGTTCAGTTTTGGGTGATTTATTTTTATTTTATCAACCAACTCTTCGCATTCTGAAGTTTTAGCTAAATCGCATTGATACGTGATAAGCTTTGGCTCAGCTTTCTTTGCTGCCAAAAGTTTCTCATTTGATTTTCCGCAAATAATCACTTTGTTGCCGTTTTGAATCATGACCTTGCTTAATTCAAATCCGATACCTGAACTGCCGCCTGTGATTAATACAGTATTGTTTTTGATTTTCATATTAATACTTAATTTTGTTAAACAATACTGCAAAACTAAGACCCGGAATTTCCCTGTGCATTGACCTAAGTCAAAAACGGTTTTTTGAATTCAGAAAAAGTTAAGAAGAAACGTTATTAAAATTCAATTTTCCAACTTATTGAGGGAAGTACAATTTTGCCGTATTTATAATAAAATTCATTGGTCGATAAATTCTCTGTAGGCTCCATAGGGCATTTTGAATTTAAGACATTCAATATCTGAACTGACCAGATGGTATTATAATTCTCTTTGTTTTTTGTATAACTGGCGCTAATATCAAAACGATAGTTTGTTGGTTGCTGGCTTACAAAGAAAGCAGACTGATTGGTTTGATCGAGGTAATCTAAAGGACTAATCCAGTTACCACGATTGATATACAACCTGCCATTCAGACTCAAAATATTGTTGTTGATTTTAAACTCCTTACCCCCAAGCAGATTGGCAATGAAACGTTTATTGTAAATGGTATTGCGTTCAATCCCGTCGCCCCCTTTGAATTTTGAATCGAAAACAGATGCTGTAAACAAATAGTAGAAACCATGATTGAAGAAACGCTCAAGAGTGAAGTCTAAACCGATGTTTCTTCCGGTCCCTTTATTAACCAGAGCCTTATTGAATGTGTTTAAATCAATTAAATTAATAATTGAGAAGGCTGTGTTTGCTTCAACCGGAACATTAAACAAGGATTGATAATAAGGTTCGATTTTCAAATGAATGTTTTTGTTAATCAACAAGTCGTATCCAAGAATGAAATGGTCGGCCTTCATAAAGCCCAGGTTTTTATTTGGCAGATTAATCCCTGAAGGAGTTGTTTGTTCTACAAAATACACATTCAGTTGTTGTACCTGGCTGTGTCTGCCATAAGCAAAACTAAGCATGTTTTTTTCGTTTACCGACCATTGAATACCAACACGGGGTTCGGTGCTATTCGAGTTATTTAGTGAAAAATATTGTTCATGCAAGCCTGCATTAATACTTAAATTTTTAAGAAGGTTGTATTTTACCTGAAAATACAATTGCCACAAGTTACCCGTTCCTTTATGATTTACGATTTGCCCCATCGGATCAGGTATCGAGTTCGATTTTTTATTATCGATGTTACAAAATAAATTATCCATTTCAATTCCCGTTCTTAAACTCCAGCGAGACGATATTTTTTTGTTAAAATTAGTCGTAAACATGTATCTCCCCGAAACATCCTCCATTTTTTCGTCCCAGTAATAGTTTGAATCTGTCCACATCTTTTTTAATACATTCGATTTGGTGGATACATTTACTCCGACAGATGTAGTAAGATATGCCGTATTGCCAAGCAAAATTTTATGTTTTAACCCCACGATGCCTATACCCGATTTATCATCAATGATGATTTCTTTGTCCTTTTTATCTTCATTGCCCGATTTGTAACTTTCTAACCCGCCAGCGCCCCATAGAGAAAAAGTACCGGCTTTTGTTTTAAAATTCAATTTGAAACCTAAATCCTGATAAACTGGCAATCCGGTTTGGTCAGGCAAAATGTCTTTAATGATACCAAACGTAGAATAACGGTAGTTGAAGAGATATGAAGCATTCTTGTTTTTTGCCAAAGGACCTTCGGAGGCAAAGTCAATTCCCATAATACCAGCCTGAAACGTATGTTCGTAGCTTTCTGTATTCCCCGTCTTGAGGTTCATGTCGAAAACCGATGAAAGGGCATTGCCATATTCAGCAGGAAACGCCCCGGTAAGGAAATCGGAATTGGTTAAAATGTGCTTACTCAATATTGAAACAAAACCACCACCCAAAAAGTCTTCTCCTGCAAAGTGGTTTGGGTTATCGACCGACAATCCTTCGATACGGTACCCGGTACCAAACGGAGCATTTCCCCTTACAACGATACCATTCGATTGCAAATTGCCATCAGAAACCCCTGCAAACACAGATACCAACCTGCCCGGATCGTCTAGTCCGCCAGCATAACGGCTCGTTTCTTCTACGGTAAATGTACGTGCACTCAGGGTGGTCATCGTGTTTAAGGACTTATTCTTGCTGCGAGACCTAACCGTTACTTCATCAAATAAGGCAACCATTTCTTTTATGGCTGCATTTATAATTACCTCTTTACCAGAAGTAACCAATACCGATGAAATGACAGTTGTTTCATAACCAATAAATGACATCTGAATATCATAGCGTCCAACCGGAACGTTTTTGATTTTAAATTCTCCATTACTATCGGTTACTGCTCCCAATACCGGATTGGTCGATAATAATATAATATTTACTCCGGGTAATGTTGTCTGGCTTGCCTGGTCGCGGACGCTTCCTTTAATTGTTTGGCTGTATTGTGCAGTTGCCAAAATTGGAAAACAAAAGCTTACAACAACTATTGTAACCTTAAAAACAGTATTGTTTATTAGCTTCACAGTATAAAATATTTAGCTCAAGAATACTGCGAAACTACAACGCCGCTAATAGCTAAGCATTGACCTATATCAAAAAACGATTCTTCTTCTTATGCGGCTTAATGTTTCCGGTTTAATCCCCAGGTAGGATGCAATTATTCCCTGCTTAACTCTTTGTTCCATACCCGGGAATTCTGTGAGGAAATCTTTATATCTTGTTTCGGCATTGAGCAGTAGTAAGTCCCTTTCTCTTTTTTCTTTATTCATATACCCTTTTTCAATAAATTTATAGAGAAACTTAACCCAAAAAACATCACTCTCAACCAATTGTAAAAAGTCTTTCCACGACATTTCCAACACTTCAGAATCTTCTAATGCTTCGATTGAGAAATAGGATGGCCTTTCCATAATCATAGCTGAATATGAACTCAGAAAGAAATTTTCTCTCATAATTGCCTTTGTGAATTCATCTCCTTTGTCGTTAGTATAAACATACCGAAAGAGCCCTGAGAAGATAAATGCAACTTTGTAAGGGATTTCTCCAGCCCTGATAAAGTATTCCGATGAATTAATTGTTCTAATTTTCCCTATGGAAAGAAACTCATCGATTCTATTTTCGGGCAGCATTATTTTAAGTTGTTCTTTCATCTGTATAAAACTTTTAACGTACTGGATATCATTCGGAACGAAAGGTTGTTCATTGAGCGAGATTTCGACCGGATGGAACTCACATGTGTTTTTTTTATCCGTGTTTGCGTTTTTCTGCAATCATGTTCGTTTCATTGTTTAAAATAATTTCCGTCAGTTTTTATTTGAAATTCATTTTTTTGTAAAATTTTCTTCTCAAAACCGGTATTTTGTCTCTCCCCTATTTTGTCTTGGAAATCTAAAAAAATCAGCCGATTTTAAAATCAATCGTTAAATATATATTTTTCTCAGTGCTTTTGAAAATACAGAAATCCTAGCTGCGCAGGATGATCGCTTTTGATGCTGCGGATTGACAATTGAATCGTAAATCGGCGTAGCCAATTCGAACAAGGAAGAATCAACTAGATTTGTGACAGTAGAATTGCAAATCCATTGTTATTAAAGAGGTTCCGATTGCAAATGAGAACCAACATGGGTACTTTTATGCGAAGGAGCTGCATTCTTATTTCTTTTGTCCTCGCCGGACTGGCCCCAGTGATTTATGATTGACTATTTATTATTTCTTCGGATGCGGGGAGCGGTGGTTTTAGTTCATAAAGCTATAAGCCATAGGTTGCAAGCTTCAGGCCGACAATGGTATTTATAATCTATGATTAACGATTAGTGATTAACGGTTTTCAATTGCCTTCTATTGCTTTCCATTGCTTTCAACAGCTTTCACATTGTCAATTGTCCATTTTCAATTGTCAATTCAACATGGCCGCGGTAGGTTATTGGCAATTGCGGT
>Ga0123335_1000437_pt1 | contig 70375 bp, 52 predicted proteins | sample BiotimSIPDNA_2_FD_89707 | JGI IMG/M metagenome (GOLD analysis project Ga0123335, IMG submission 89707) | Anaerobic biogas reactor microbial communites from Washington, USA - Biogas_R2 time_0 SIP DNA | ecosystem: Engineered > Bioreactor > Anaerobic > Unclassified | place: Washington, USA... | reverse complement strand
TGCTCTTTTGCCGGGTCAGAGGCATAGGAATAAACTCCCCTGTCTTCGCCGCCGTCCTGACAGCGTGTTTCATATATGCCGCGAAAAGGTTTGAGCCTAAAAATCTGAAGCGTGCCTATCCCTATGCCGCGGGGCTGCTCCTTCTCGCGCTGAGCGACTGCCTGACGGCAAACGAGTTTGTTCAGAGAGTCAATGAGCTCGGCATTTTTATACTCGTTATCCTGATGATCACGGAGTGCTTTTGCGACTCGGGCAGCTGGCAGTTCGGCGGTTATATCTCCGCATGCGTACGCCTTGTGTTTTCGGCGCTGGGAAAGATCCCGGAACCTGCGGCGCTGCTGTTCCGGCGAGGCGGCGCAAGAAGCGGCAGATCAAAATACGTTGCCATCGGCCTTGTACTGAGCATACCTCTTTTACTGATCGTCCTTCCTCTTCTTGCGTCGGCCGACCTCGTATTCGGCCGCCTTCTCCGGCAGATCTTTGTATGGAACCTCAGTGACACCGCCCGTACAATTGTCTCGGCAGTTTTTCTCTTCGTCGCAGCTTTCCTGGGATTCTATTGCGCGATAGCGGGCGCTTCCGACCACCCGGCTGACCGTGAACAACAGTCCCGGAAAAAAGCCGAACCCGCGATAGCGGTCACGGCGTCGGCCGTGCTTGCCGTTATTTACGCGGTGTTCTGCGTAATACAGATCTCATTCCTGTTCTCGGGCGGGCGATGGGGGCTCCCCGAGGGCTGCACCTACTCGGGCTATGCGCGGCAGGGGTTTTTTCAGCTTCTCTTTGTGAGCCTTCTTAACGTGGCGCTCGTCATCGCCTGCACCGGATTGTTTGATCGAAGCAAGGCGCTGGATATCCTGTTGACCGTGATCTCGGGGTGCACGTATATTCTTATCGCGTCGTCGGCATACCGCATGGCTCTGTATATAGGCGCTTACGGCCTGACGTTCCTGCGGCTGTTCGCGCTGTGGTTCCTGGCTCTTCTGACAGTAAGCATGACAGGCACTCTTGCGTTCATTTGGAACAGGCGTTTTTCTCTGTTTCGCTTTTGCCTTTTTGTGTGTCTTGCGATGTGGCTGTGCTTTGGCTGCGCCAGACCCGACAGGATCGCCGCGGAATACAACGCGGACCGCTTCGGCCTGACTGAGGACGTCGCCCGCAATATGCTCTACGAGCTCTCTGTGGATGCCGTCCCCGTAATGGCCCGGTATGAATCATATAAAGATCTGCCGCCCCCTTTAAAAGACGACTGGGAGAGATACCTGACCGTCACTGTCGATGAAAAATATACCGCATACGGTGTTCGCTCGTTCAATTTCGCTCTTTTTGAAGCGCGGAACGCCGTAAGGAGTAAATGACGTCCCCTGGCCAGGCAGGGCAGCGGGTAAAAAACAGAAGCGGTCATCCCGCTTCTGTTTTTTATGTCAAAGAATTAGTATTCTTTGACATGGACCGGGGGAGAGACCTCGCCGCTGCGGCGGCTCGAAATGTAAGTCATTCGACGCGCATGTCGCCGAATGACTTGGCACTGTAAAAATTTCAAAAATCGGTCACGCGCACGCAACGCGATTTTTGAAATTTCGCCGCACTGCGGAAGGATTGTGGTCATAATATTCTGCTTTTTGACAATCTGAAAAATATGCGGCAGTCATCCCGCTTCTGTTTTATTTCATGTCGAAAAATAAGTATTCTTTGGCATGGACCGGGGGAGAGACCCTGACGCTGCGGCGGAGAAAGGAAACCCCTTTATGCGCTTTACAAAAAGGATAGACACACGCCGAAAACGGAAGTAAAATGAAGAAGTCAGCACTGCAGCCCGGCTGAAGCCGGCAATTACTGGATCGGAGGTTATTTATGGCTCAGTACGGTTCGGAAGTCTATCAGAACTACGATAAACCCCATCAGATCGAAAAGAAGCGCCTATCCGGCGCGAAAACGATATCCGAGGCCGCAAGGGAAACAAAAGTTGTACGGGAAGCCGACGTGATCGTAGTCGGCGGAGGCCCCGGCGGCATCGCGGCGGCAGTCTCGGCGGCGAGAGCCGGAGCGAAGACCATCCTGATTGAGAGGTACGGACATCTCGGCGGAATGTCCACCGGCGGCCTTGTGAACATCATCCCCAACCTGAGCAGCATCTACGGCGAGCAGCTCATCGGAGGGTTCTGCCAGGAGGTGATCACCAGGCTGGCGTCGAGAGGAGCCGCATGTTTCCCCGAAAAACGCTATTGGGGAAGTGACGACCCGGCAACAGTCGACAAATACCTGAAGGCCAATATGATGCACTTCTACATCAGAAAGAATCAGGATAAAAAATACGTGGTCCTGTACACCGCCGTCATTGACCCGGAGGTCGCCAAGGATGAGCTGAACACCATGGTTCTGGAATCCGGGGCAGAGCTTTTGCTGCAGACCTGGGTAACGGAACCTGTTATGGACGGCCGCACCATAAAAGGTGTCATCGTGGAGAATAAGTCGGGGCGTCAGGCCCTGCTGGGCAAGATCGTGATAGACTGCTCCGGTGACGGAGATCTTCTGCCGGGGGCCGGAGCGGAGACGACAGACTACATGGTGCCCGGTTCCAGGATAGCACAGCTCGGCTACGTCTATTGGATCTGCGGCGTTGACCTTGACAAGTACGAGAGGTTTAAGGATTCCGAACCTGACACTTTCGCGTGCGTGGTTGAAAAAATAACGAAGCTCGGTGGTTCGCCCCGTTTTTCGAAGGGTCTTCTTGACAGGCATGAAGGTGTTGTCTGGATCCATCGCCTTATCGGGTCGACCTGTCAGACCGACGCCGAAGAGATGACATACATTGACGTGACGACGCGAAAGCAGTCGGTAAAAACCTGGGAATTCCTCAGAGAATACATGCCGGGGTTTGAAAAGAGCTTTATCATGCTCTCCGCCCCGCAGCTCGGAACTTCCGGCGGCCGCAGGATAATAGGCGAGTATTTCCTGACCGCAAAGGACATGGACACGGACGAACCGTTCGAGGATACGATAGCTGTCTTCGCGGATAACGACCGTGGAGATAAGTCCCTGCAGTATCCGAGAACATACGTGCCTTACAGGGCTCTCATCCCGAAGGGTACGGAAGGCCTGCTTGTCGCATGCCGCGCCTTTTCCGCGGACCATGATTTCAGCGAGTTTTTCAATCTCATTCCGCATTGCATGTGCTTCGGCCAGGCCGCGGGAGCGGCGGCTGCGATCGCAGTAAAAACAGGAGTCGGCGTCAGAGACGTGAACTTTGCCGCACTGAAAAGCGAGCTGCTCCGATACGGCGCGATCTTGCCGTAATACCGCGTCACGTAAGGTAAACTGCTTTCCGGTCGGCCAGCCTGATCGGAAGCGCCCGCCGCTTCCGTACCCATGACGAGCTTTGTCCGGATCCGGTTAATGTTCGTCAAAATTTTCATATTTCTGCAAATATTTCCGAGTTGACCGTTGCATTCGCTGCTTTATGACGATAAAATGAACTATCTGATCTGCATTTGGATAGTGGAGGGGATTATATGAAGAGGGTTAAAACAGTCTGGTTATTATTTATTGCAGCTGCGGTTTTGCTTTCGACGAGTTCGTGCAGCGTGTTTCAGATCGGGCAAAAGGACGGGCCCGGGCCGTCCACTTCGGCAGAACCTGAAAAAACAGCTGAACCTTCACCCACGGCGACACCCGAACCGACTAAATACACCGTGACGTTTGACCTTAACGGCGGTGAACTTGTCTCTGGAGAAGCGGTGCAGATCGTCGAAGACGGCGGCGCGGCCAAAGCCCCGGAAGTAAAAAACGGCAACCTTGAACTGTCCTGGGACGGGGATTTTACCAACGTGAAGGGCGACGTGACCGTGACCGCAAAGTGGAACAAAGTCGCGATGAGCACTACCGACCTTGCCGAATACGTGCAAAAGAGGACCGTCACGGTCAATGTCACAACGATCGGCGGCGGGCGCTCCGCGGGCTCCGGGCTTTTTATCGATGACGCCGGAACGATCGTGACAAACTACCACGTTATAGAGAGCGCTACCTCCCTGAGCGTACAGGTCAGCGACGGGGGCAGTTATAACGTTAAGAACATCCTCGCTTTCAGCCAGGTGTATGATCTCGCCATATTGCAGATAGATATATCGGGCAACGACTTCCTCACAATATATGACGGGAACGTCAAGACCGGCGAGCAGGTCTACGCCGTCGGCTCCTCCCTGGGCACTCTGACAGGGTCATTTACCGCCGGCATCGTATCCTCTACATCCCGTGCCGTCGGTCTCATCGACTGCATACAAATGGACGCGGCTATCTCCTCCGGCAACAGCGGCGGCCCGCTCGTCAACATTTACGGCGAGGTGGTCGGCATAAACGCGTTCAGCTATATAGGGGGCGAAAACCTGAACCTCGCTATCAAGACCTCCAATCTTGATAAACTTGACCGCTCCAAGAGTTACACGGCAAACGACTACAAGGAATGGTACATAACCGAGACTTCCCGCTCATACAGCCCCTATGACGGCAGCGACTACTATTATTCCACGGTGAACAGATATGATATAGTCACCGGTTCGTACTGCCTATATTCCTATGATGCCGACCTCGATGAGTATTACGACGGCTATTACGATATGAGCGAGCACTACGTCTACTACTATAATGTTGACGAGTACGACGAGTATGTCGCTTACCTGAAGAGCATAGGTTTCGTATACCAGGACCATGAGGTGTTCAGCGGCGGCACATCGTACTATTACCTGAACGAGAAGGACGGCATACTTGTCGACCTGTTCGTTTCGTCGGACAATCTGAATCTGTATATCTGGGTCACGCTCGAGTATTGACGAGAGGACCGGGCGCGCGCAGATCCCGCCCGCTTCCGTCAAGGGAGCTCTGGTCCGAACAACTTAACCGAAAAAGATACGGGGGCTGCATTCGGTCCGGACCGGACCCGATGCAGCCCCTCCTCGGCGATGAAGCCTGTAAAGAAGAGCAGCCTGTAATGATCGGAGCCGCCCGGTATTGATGCCCGGACGGCTCCGAATGCTTTATATACTCCGATCTCTTGCTATGCTTTGTACATGTAGTACAGAAGCAGGTAGTGGTTCTCCGTAGAGAATACCAGGCTCTTCAGGTCCTTGTTGTACGCTGCAAACCAGGGCCTCTGGATACCCGGGAACGCGCCGAAATCGTCTTGACAATACTTAGTAAGCTGGGTGCAGTGTTTGAGCATATCGTCCCAGGTAAGAGAATTTACCATCGCATCGAACTCATCGAGCATCTTTTGATAGAGCCCGGGATCATATATATCCTGCCAGCACTCCTTGATGAGGTGCTCGGGTTTGAGGATGAATGTCCAGGGCAGATACGGGTATGTGTCGCCGTAGCCGGAGTTCCCGCAAGTGATAGGCCACTCGCCGTTCATCAGGAACGTGAAGTTCGCCTCAGGTTCCAGAGGTTCGATCTCCATCGTAATGCCTACTTTGCCAAGCTGTCCTGCGATCGTTACAAACAGGTCTGCGCCGGAATCTATTATTTTAGCTGCGAAGGACATGCTGTTCGGGTCTACACCCGCGGCGGCCATAAGCTCCAGACCTTCGGCCTCATCGTAATAGAACTGGTCAGACGGCACTGAGCCCGAAGAGCCCACGCACCAGAGGCTGTCCTGTACCAGACCCAAATCATCGAACATAAGCGTGTTGACGGCGTTCATGTCCAGGAAACGGTTTATTGCTTTTCGCACCTCAAAGATCCGGAACTCCGGGACTTTCCTGGCGTTCAGCCAGAACGGGTCCGCGTTTCCGTATGACTGTATAAAAGTACCGTCGAAGCCGTTGTCTTTGAGGTTATAGTATGTTTCAACTGACGAGAACTGGAAACCGTCAATATCGCCGTTGAGCAGCGCCATGAGCCTCGTGTTCTCGTCATTGATGATGTTGAGTCTGACAGTTTCGATGCAGGGCATCTTCTCTTCAAAATTGTAATACGGGTTTGCTTTGAATGTAAACCCAACCCCCGATGTATAAGATTCTATGTAGTATGGCGCAGTTCCGACGGCGGCTTTATTGTCATTGACTCCGTACGTCTCCATCGCGGTCGGACTGACTATGTACAGCCTCGGCAGCGCGGATTCCAGATATGCGCAGGGCCCGGACATATGCACAATAAGCTCCTTCTCACTTGTCGCTTCCCATGATTTCATGTTCAGACCGCTGAAGGTTGCGGGGCTCACTTCATTGTAATAGTCGTATGATTTCGCTATGGCGGGCGCGTCGCATACGGTGCCGTCGGCGAATTTGACACCATCGCGGATCCGGAAAGTCCAGGTGAGGTAATCCTCGCTGTGTTCCCAGCTCTCCGCGACACAACCGCGGATGTCTGTCACCACTCCGTTATGGATGTACAACAGGCCTTCATAACAGTTGTATGTCAGCCAACCCTCGGGCGTACAGTTCCACGGGAGCTGCGAAGGCACGTCCGAGCAGATCAGAGTTACTTTGCTGCCGGGCTGCAGCTCTCGCGGCCTGTTCAGGTATTCGTCCACATTGCTGATAACATAGTCTGCTCTGCTTTCGACCTTCTCTGCCGGTTCAGCTTCGGGCTTTGCCGCCGCGGTCTGCTCCGCCGGATTGCCGGTGGTGCCGGGGGCCTCATCCTCCTCGCCGTTTCTGCTGCACGCACAAAAAACAAGCACCGTGGCCGCGACAAGAAGAATGCACAATATGGAGCGCGCTGTCTTCATCTGTTCTCCTCCTTCAACTATTAATTGTTATTTATTCCCTTTTTAATATAAGCTGTTCTGGTATAATTTACAAGCGTTATCGGTTAACATAATTCATGTCTTTTCGACAACCGGTTTGTTTATATCAAAGTCTTTGGTACAGATGCTGCCGGTTCCGCAGACCCGCTTACATATAACGGCAATATTGAAGGGCCGGTACTTTATTTTTCATGAGTACGGCCCTGTCACTATATCTCAGGCGTTTCTTTCCGCGCAAAAACTGCCCGGGGTTTCCCCCGGGCAGTTTTCGATGGATCGGCGTTATAGCTATGCCTTGTACATGTAATACAGCAGATGGAAATGGTTCTCGGAGGCGAATACGAGGCACTTGAGGCTCTTGTCGAAAGCCGCGAACCAGGGCGGCTGTATTCCGTTCATCGCGCCGAAGTCCTCCTGCAGGTACGTTGTCAGCCGGCGGCAGTTTACGAGCATCTCGTCCCAGGTAAGAGCGGTGATCATCTTGTCATATGTATCGAGCATCTGCTGGTACAGCTCGGGGTTATATAAATCCGACCAGACCTCCTTGATGAGGTGCTCGGGCCTGAGGATATACGTCCACGGGCCGTATGGGGAAGAATCGGCATAGCCCGAATTGCCGGCGGTGATAGTCCAATCCCCGTTTTTCAGGAACGTGAAGTTTGCCTGAGGTTCCAGGGGCACGACTTCCATTTTGATGCCGACCTTCTCAAGCTGTCCCGCCACCGTTACAAAGAGATCACCGCTGGAGTCAATGATATTGGCTGAAAAGGACATACTCTTCGGGTCGACACCGACCGACGCCATCAGTTCAAGCCCCTCGTCCCTGTCGAAATAGAATCCGTCGAAAGGAACGTCCCCCGAAGAGCCGACGGTCCACAAGCTTTTCTGTTTGAGACCCATGTCGTCATACATCAGCTGGTTGATTGCGTCGAGGTCTATGAAACGGTTCATCGCTTTGCGGACTTCAAAGATCTCAAACTCCGGGACAGTCTTCGCGTTGAAGAAGAACGGGTTGGCGTTGCCGTAGTTCCGGATCAGCGTGCCGTCATAGCCGCTCTCCTGCAGATTGTAGAATGTCTCGACCGCGGAGAACTGGTAGCCGTCTATATCGCCGTTCAGCAGCGCCAGCAGTCTTGTGTTGTCATCTTTGATGATGTTGAAATTGAACGTCTCGATGTGCGGCATCTTTTCTTCAAAGTAATAGTCGGGGTTGGCCTTCAGAACAAAGCCCACTCCCGAGGTGTAGGAATGGATCATGTACGGTCCCGTGCCGATCGCGGCTCTGTTGTCGTTGATGCCGTAGGTCTCAAGAGCGGTCGGGCTCAGTATGGAAAGTCTGGTCAGAGCAATTTCAAAATAAGGGCACGGAGCGCTCAGTTTTAATGTGAGCTCCATTTCGCCTGTCGCTTCCCAGGATATAAGATTTGAGTTATTGAACGAGGCGGGGGAGGCTTCGTAATAATAATCCCAGCATTTGGCTATCGCGGCGGCGTCACAGACGGTCCCGTCCCAGAATCTGATTCCTTCGCGGATCCGGAACGTCCAGGTCAGGTAGTCGGCGCTGTGTTCCCAGCTCTCCGCTATCTGGCCACGGATGTCGTTGACATTGCCCATATGGGTATAGATAAGCTGCTCGTAGATATTTATAGTCAGCCAGCCCTCCGATACCGCGCCCCACGGCACGTGAGAGGGGACGTCGCTGCAGATCATGGTCACTTCAGTGCCCTTCTGTATCCCGGCCGGCCTGTTGTAATAGTCTTCGACAGTGCTGATCACAAACGTGTCCTTGCTCTCGACCTTTTCGGCCGGTCCCGCCGGTGTCTCCCCGGGTTTGCTCTCTGGTGTCTCCGTGGGCTTCTCTTCCGGTTTTGCCGTCGGAGGAGCGCTCTGTGTTGGTTTGCTCGTGGTATCGGGGGTCTCTCCGTCAGAGTCTTTGGCGCAAGCGCAGAAAAGAAGGCTCATTGCCATTGCTAGAAGGATACACAATATCGAGCGGGCTTTTTTCATTGATCTTCCTCCAATGACTTATATTTTTACAATGAGGGTTCATTGTAAAGCACAGTTGCCGGGAGAGTAATATCTAAACCCCTTCTGCCGGTCTGACCCAAGTGCTATCGCTGATAAAACTAAAAGAAATAATTACTGTTCGAGTATATCTCCGTCATTTTATTTTCACAAGTGTTTATAGTCCCGCAACATGACAAAATATAAAAGCCACTATTGTGCATTTTATACTAATTAACCATAATCATCCGCGCAATATTAGTGCATTATTTCATATGTACCGCAAAACGAGATAAGCCCGTCGACGACCGGCCGCACCTCCTCCCTCACCCGGCTCAGGATCTGCACATAAAAACTGCCCGGAGTTTCCTCCGGGCAGCTCTGTCAGGCAGCTGTTATGGATCACACTTTAGACTTCTTTGTACATGTAGAAGAGCTGCTGGAAGTGGTTCTCCGAAGCGAATACGAGGCACTTGAGGCTCTTGTCAAAGGCAGCGAACCAGGGGGCCTGAATGCCGTTCATCGCGCCGTAGTCCTCCTGCAGGTAGGTCGTCAGCTGGCGGCAGTTTACGAGCATCTCGTCCCATGTCAGAGCGCTGACCATCTTGTCATATGTGTCGAGCATCTTCTGGTACAGCTCGGGGTCATAGATATCCGACCAGACCTCTTTGATGAGGTGCTCAGGTCTGAGGATAAATGTCCACGGGGCGTACGGGCTTGAATCGGCGTAACCGGAGTTGCCCGCCGTGATCGTCCAGTCGCCGTTCATCAGGAACGTGAAGTTCGCCTCGGGCTCGAGCGGCTCAACTTCCATTGTGACACCGACTTTTGCAAGCTGCCCGGCGATCGTCACGAACAGGTCTCCGCTCGAGTCGATGATCTTGGCCGCGAAGGACATGCTCTTCGGGTCGACGCCGACTGACGCCATCAGCTCAAGGCCCTCATCCGGGTCGTAATAGAAGCCGTCAAACGGAACGTCGCCCGAGGAACCCACGGTCCAGAGGCTATTTTGAATGAGGCCCATGTCGTCGTACATCAGTCTGTTTATAGCCTCAAGGTCAATGAAGCGAACGAACGCCTGGCGTACTTCGAAGATCTCGAACTCGGGCACGGTCTTCGCGTTGAAGAAGAACGGGTTGGCGTTGCCGTAGTTCTGGATGATCGTGCCGTCATAGCCGTTGTCTTTCAGGTTGTAGTAGCTCTCCACCGACGAGAACTGGTAGCCGTCGATGTCGCCGTTGAGCAGCGCCATCATCTTTGTGTTCTCGTCTTTGATGATGCTGAATTTGATCGTCTCGATGTTGGGCATTTTCTCTTCGAAATAGTAATCCGGATTTGCCTTAAGAACGAAGCCCACGCCCGAGGTGTAGTCGTCGATCATGTACGGGCCGGTACCGATCGCTGACTTGTTGTCGTTGATGCCGTTCAGCTCAAGAGCTGTGGGGCTCAGGACGAACAGACGAGTCATGGCCGTCTCAAAATATGAACAGGGAGCCTTCAGTTTTACCGTGAGCTCCATATCGCCGGTCGCTTCCCAGGACACGATATTCAGGTTTGTGAACGAAGCGGGCGACGCTTCATTGTAGAAGTCCCAGGCTTTTTTGACTGCGGCCGCGTCACAGTCCGTGCCGTCGGTGAACTTTATGCCGTCGCGGATCTGGAACGTCCAGGTCAGGTAGTCGTCGCTGTATTTCCAGCTCTCCGCGATCTGGCCGCGGATGTCGCTTGTGTCGCCGAGGTGCAGGTACAGGAGGCTTTCATAAATATTCGTTGTGAGCCATCCTTCTGATACTGCGTTCCAGGGCACGTGCGACGGGACGTCTGTACAGATCAGGGTGACCTCCGTGCCTTTCTGGATCTGTTTGGGCCTGTTATAATAGTCCTCTACGGTGTGGATGACGTATGTGTCCTTGCTCACGACCTCTTCGACCGGTCCCGCCGGGGTCTCTCCGGGCTCTTCTCCCGGCTTCTCCTCCGGTTTCTCCTCGGGTTTTTCCGTAGGAGCGGCGGTCGCGGGTTTGCCCGTGGTGTCGGGTGTATCTTCCGTGCCGCCGTCCTTGGCGCATGCGCAGAAGAGCAGCACCATTGACAGCGCCAGTAGGATACACAGTAACGAGCGGACTTTTTTCATTGAACTACCTCCTATGACATATATTTTTACAATGATATTCATTGTAAAGTACAGTTTCAGGAGCATCAATAATGCGGCCTCCAGCCGCCCGCAGAGCGCTTTATACAGTTCCTAATAATTACAAAATAAGTATATACTCTTCATAATATTTTCACAAGATATAATGTCATCTCAATATGACGAATTATTGTGGTGATTTCTGTGCATATCACACCGTTTATTGTGAAAATAAATCATTGTATCGTGCATAACAGACAAAATTACTGGCATAATATGTGATCGGTTTTCAAAGGCTGTCCGTGTAAGGCGATTATGACCGGCCGCTTCACTCCTCGTCCCCGATCTCTGCCCGACCCGGATCGAACGCTCATATAACAAAAAGAAAAGAAACTGCCCGGAAGTTTCCTCCGGGCAGTTCGGTCAGGCATCTGTAAAGGATCGCCTTTTATACATTATTATACATCTTTATACATGTAGAAGAGCTGCTGGAAGTGGTTCTCTGTCGAGAAAACGAGGCACTTGAGGCTCTTGTCGAAGGCAGCGAACCAGGGGGCCTGGATGCCGTTCATCGCGCCGTAGTCCTCCTGCAGGTACGTCGTCAGCTGGCGGCAGTTCACGAGCATCTCGTCCCAGGTAAGAGCGGTGATCATCTTGTCATAAGTGTCGAGCATCTGCTGGTACAGCTCGGGGTTATAGATATCCGACCAGACCTCTTTGATGAGGTGCTCGGGCCTGAGGATATAGGTCCACGGGCCGTAGGGGGACGCGTCGCCGTAGCCTGAGTTGCCCGCGGTGATCGTCCAGTCGCCGTTCATAAGGAACGTGAAGTTCGCTTCGGGCTCAAGGGGTTCGATATCCATTTTGATGCCGACTTTCTCGAGCTGGCCCGCGATCGTCACGAACAGGTCTCCGCTCGAGTCGATGATCTTGGCCGTGAAGGCCATGCTGGCCGGGTCTACGCCGGCGGACGCCATCAGCTCGAGGCCCTCTTCCTTGTCATAATAGAAGCCGTCGAACGGGACATCACCTGTGGAACCCACGGTCCAGAGGCTTTTTTGAATGAGGCCCATATCGTCGTACATCAGCATGTTTATAGCCTCAAGGTCAATGAAGCGAACGAACGCCTGGCGCACTTCGAAGATCTCGAACTCGGGCACGGTCTTCGCGTTGAAGAAGAACGGGTTGGCGTTGCCGTAGTTCTGGATTATCGTGCCGTCGTAGCCGTTGTCTTTCAGATTGTAGAAGCTCTCCACCGCCGAGAACTGGTAGCCGTCGATATCGCCGTTGAGCAGCGCCATCATCTTTGTGTTCTCGTCTTTGATGATATTGAAATTGATCGTCTCGATGTGAGGCGTTCTTTCTTCGAAGTAGTAATCCGGGTTTGCCTTCAGAACAAAGCCCACGCCGGAGGTGTAGGAGTCAAGAATGTACGGGCCGGTGCCGACAGCCGCTTTGTTGTCGTTGATGCCGTAAGTCTGAAGAGCTGTCGGGCTCACGATGAACAAGCGGGTGATCGAGGCCTCAAAGTATGAGCAGGGCGCGCTCAGCTTAACGGTGACCTCCATATCGCCCGTAGCTTCCCAGGACTCCATCTTGATATTCGTGAATGAAGCGGGTGAAGCTTCATTGTAGAAGTCCCATGACTTTACGACTGCGGCCGCGTCACAGACTGTGCCGTCCCAGAACTTAACGCCGTCGCGGATATGGAACGTCCAGGTCAGGTAGTCGTCGCTGTGTTCCCAGCTCTCGGCTATCAGGCCGCGGATGTCATCGACGCTGCCGAGGTGCAGATAGAGGAGACCTTCGTAAATATTCGTAGTGAGCCATCCCTCGGGTACAGCGTTCCAGGGGAGCTGCGACGGAACGTCCGTGCAGATCAGGGTCACTTCCGTACCCTTCTGGATCTGTTTGGGCCTGTTGTAGTAGTCTTCTACGGTGTTGATGATGTAGGTGTCTTTGCTCTCGACCTTCTCGGTCGGCTCACCCGGATCACCGGGTTCTTCCGTCGAGTCCGGCGTATCGGTATCGGCCGGGGTCTGTTCCGTGGGTTTGGCTGTGGCATCTGGCGTACCCTCTTTGCCGCTGTCCTTTGCGCAGGCGCCGAAAACAAGCACCATTGCTACGGCAATAAGAATACATAGTATACTGCGGACTTTCTTCATTGTTCTTCCTCCTGATTTTTTTTACAACAGAGATCCGTTGTAAACGCTTAGGTGGTCGTCGCGGCCGCGACATCAATAATGAACCTTTGTAATAATGTAGAATTTATTACGTTATTAGTATAATAATATGTCATTATTATTACAAGTCTTTCAGCATTCGCTTTATGCCTAAATTTCAACTTCATAATTTGTGCGCATTGGACACTCATGCGCTGCACACGAATTAGCGGTGATTTTTCAGCCTGCACAGAATCCGGCGATTTTCCGGGCATTTGACGCATGTGTATTTGTGCCCGGACTGCACGGAAAGTCATATTAGCATTGCAAAAGCTCTCTCCCGGCCATATAATGGTAACCAGGATAATACACAAAAGGAGGAGAAAGAAATGCTGACCGCAAAACAAAACATGCAGGAGACTATCAGGGGCGGCAAACCGGAGAGGTTCGTGAACCAGTATGAGGCCGTCATGCTGATGTTTCATCCGTACATCGCGCACTCCAACGCACTGCTCTCAGTGGGGCAGATGAATGTAGTAAACGCATGGGGCGTCACAAACTCCTTCCCGGCCGGAACACCCGGCGCTTTCCCTGTACATACCCCGGACAAGATCGTCGTAAAGGATATCGAAAACTGGCGGGATTACGTCCACGCGCCGCCTCTGAAGTTTTCCGATGAGGAATGGGCCATGTTCAAGCAGCAGTATGATGCTGTCGACGGCAGCCAGGCCTATAAGGCGACCTTTATCGCTCCCGGGCTTTTTGAGCAGACCCATCACCTGTGTTCAATTGAAGAAGCGCTCGTATATTACATAACCAACCCCACGGAGATGCACGACCTTATAAAATATCTCACCGATTGGGAACTCGAGCTTGCGGAGGGCATTTGCTCACATCTCCACCCGGATGCCATTTTCCATCATGACGACTGGGGCGGAGAAAAGAGCACGTTCCTGAGGCCCGAGATGTTTGCGGAATTCTTCCTGGAACCGTATAAGCAGATCTACGGTTATTATCACGACCACGGCGTCGAACTTGTGATACACCACGCCGACAGCTACGCGGCACCGCTGGTACCTTATATGATCGATATGGGCATAGACATCTGGCAGGGCTGCATGAAATCGAACAATGTCCCTGAACTGATTAAAAAATACGGCGGCAAGATCAGTTTTATGGGAGATATCGACAACAAGGAAGTGGACTTCGACGGATGGACGCGCGAGGATTGCCGTAAGGCTGTCCGCAGCGCATGCGACCGCTGCGGCAGCAAATATTTCATCCCCTGTATCACCCAGGGAGGTCCCGGATCGGTCTATCCGGGCGCTTATGCCGTAATGTGCGAAGAGATCGACAAGTACAGCGAGGAGGTTTTCGGGATCGACGCGTCGAAGATCGAGCGCCTGCCTATGCAGATCCTTTTCTAGGCCCCGGAACCCTAAACTGACGCATTTAGGAAAGGGCCCGGAACCGTCAGGCAGTTCCGGGCCCTTCTATGCAATATACGGCGAACGGATAACTATGAGATAAGTTTACGTTTACCTGCGCCGGCTTGCGTGGTATTCTCATTCAGGCAGCAAAATCTTTCTATAAGTATTTATATATGATATATGATAAACATACGACAGGAGCAGAACAATGAGCATTGATCAAAGCGGAAATAAGGGGCCAGGACAGGCCCTTCATATCATGCCCAATCCCGTCACGCCCTTTACGCCCGAGAGCCGCGCGCCGAAAATTGATCCTTCGGCCCACGTCAGCCCCCTGTGCGCCGTGATAGGAGACGTCACTGTCGCTGGGAACGTCTATATCGCCCCGCTTGTAAGTATCCGGGCTGACGAAGGTTTCCCGTTTTATATCGATTCCGGCACGAATTTGCAGGACGGAGCGGTCCTTCACGGCCTTGCTCACGGCAGAGTGACCCATGACGGAATAGAGTACTCGATATACATAGGCAAAAACGTCAGCTGCGCGCACGGCTGCATAATTCACGGCCCGTGCAAGATCGGGGATAACTCTTTTGTGGGGTTTCACGCGACAGTCTACAACGCGTCCGTCGGAGAGGGCTGCTTTATATCCCACAATGCCCTTGTCACCGGCGGCGTCGTACTGAAGCCGAACAGTTTTGTACCCCCCGGGATCGTCGTGGATTCGCAGGAGAAGGCCGATTCCCTGACTCAGGTTACGGAAAGCCAGCGGGAATTTGCCGAGGAAGTGCAGAGCGTCAACCATGCGTTCCCCGGAGCGTATCGCAAAATCGGATCTCAGTAAGGGGCATACAGGCGTTTGACCGGCAAGCGGAGCGGAAATGCATAGTCACGAGCTTACGAATCTGCCGATATTTCTACCCGGCGGAAGCTTGCCGCCGCTCGGCCAGCCCCGGCGCGGCCTCCGGGATCTCGGTCCGCGGCTGCGCCGCCGCGCAGCGAGTCCGCAACGAACTCCCTTACAACTCTACTGTAGCCGGCAGTATCTCCGAAGTAACTCAGACCGTGCCCTGCGCCGGGTACCGTGAAAATGCGTTTCTTTCCCGCGCAGGCGTTGTAGTTCTCAAGCGCCATGCTGCACGGCACAAAACGGTCTGCCTCACCGTGGATCAGAAGGACCGGTATCTTACTGCGCGAAAGCGAATCGACCGCCCGGCTCTCCCGCGTATCAAAACGCCCGAATATCTTTGCCGCAAGCCTCACGAGCAGATACGAGGACCGGACCGGCAGCTTGTTGTCGCGAAGCACTTTCTTAACGATAGCTTCCGGTGAAGTGTACCCGCTGTCCGCGATGATCCCGACAACATTGTCGGGCAGCAGGTCCGAAGCCATCAGAACAGTCGCCGCCCCCATCGATATACCGCTGAGGATTATCTTTACGTCACTGCCGAACCTTTTCACGGCGTAATCCACCCAGTCGCAGCAGTCGTACCGCTCTTTTATTCCCAGCGTCAGAGTGCGCCCTTCGCTTTGACCGTGCGCCCTTTGATCTACAAGCAGCGCGTTGCATCCAAGCTCCAGGCACAATTTCATGCCGCCGCAGAAGTTTCTGTCGGCAGAGCTGCGGTACCCGTGGAACATTATCTGCAAAGGCGCCCCGTCCGCATTATGGTAATACTTGCCGAACAGCCTCAGGCCGTCCCGGGATATTATCCCGACCGGCTCATACGGTCTTGATGCCTGCTCGTCGACAAGAGCAAGAATAGCTTCCCTGTACGGCCTGTGCTGCTCGGTATCGCGGACATCACGAAGTCCCGAACAATATTTTGCGCCGCAGCGAAATGCGGCGAGGTATACGGCATAGGCAGCCCCGAGGATGATCGCCGCCGCTGCCGCAGGGATTATCAGATACCACATACAAAACCGCCCTTCCGCGAAAAAACCGGTTCCTCGCCGGATGGTTCGCTTCCCGAGGATATCAATGACAGCATACCACATTTCGGAGCGGACATAAATACGAACGTATCACAGTTTACTGCCGTTTTTCACCTGCGCGGCGCATTGACTGAACTCCCGGGGGCAACTATAATGAGATCGGCGAATGCTCGGGCGCAAAGCGGCGCGAGCCGAAGAAAGGGGTATAGCTCAATGAAGAAACTGCTCAAGAACAACACTTATTGGGTCGGGAAGGTCGACTGGGAGCTCCGGAGGTTTCACGGAGACGAACTGTCAACGAACAGCGGCTCGACATACAATTCGTACCTGGTAAAAGAGGAAAAGACCGTGCTCATCGATACGGTGTGGGCTCCGTATGCGAAGGAGTTCGTCGGCAACCTGAGCGAAGAGGTCAGGCTTGACTCTATTGACTATATTATCGCAAACCACGGCGAGGTCGATCACAGCGGATCGCTCCCCCTCCTGATGGAGCAGATCCCCGACACTCCCATCTACTGCTCGGCGAACGCGGTGAAGTCTTTGAAGGGCCAGTATCACAGGGACTGGAACTTCAACGTGGTAAAGACAGGCGACAGGCTCAGCGTGGGAAACGGCAAAGAGCTTATCTTCGTAGAAATGCCGATGCTCCACTGGCCTGACAGCATGGCCGCTTATCTCACAGGGGACAATATACTGTTCAGCAATGACGCTTTCGGGCAGCATTACGCGAATATAGCCCTTTTCAACGACGGGGTGGATCAGAATGTCCTGATGTACGAGGCCATGAAGTATTTCGCCAATATTATCAACCCGTTCAGTCCGATGCTGCGCAGAAAGCTTGACGAGATAGCGTCTTTAAACCTGCAGATAGATATGATAGCGACGAGTCACGGGGTCATCTGGCGCGACGATCCGATGCAGATAGTCAAAAAGTATGCCGAATGGGCTGCGGACTATCAGGAGGACCAGATCACTGTTGTATACGACACCATGTGGAACGGCACCAGGACACTCGCCGATACGATAGCGGAAGGCATAAGATCGGCCGACCCCAAGGTCGCGGTCAAGGTGTTCAACATCACAAAAAGCGACGTAAACGACGTGATTACCGAGGTGTTCAGATCGAAGACCGTCGTCATCGGCTCGCCGACGATATCAAGGAGCATACTTCACTCAATCGCCGGATTTCTGCATCTTGTAAAAGAACTGAAGTTCCGGAATAAAAGCGCCGCCGCGTTCGGCTGTTACGGCTGGAGCGGCGAGGGCGTCGGAGAACTGAACAAACTGCTTCAGGACGCGGGATTCAGACTGATAGACCCGGGATTCAGGAACATGTGGAACCCGGACGGCGATGCTCTGGACAAGGCGCACGAATTCGGAAAGAAGATCGCCGCGGGGCAGGCCGCCGCTCAATAAAAGCCGCGCCGCCTCTCTCATCCCGAAAATGTAAAAAGGGCTTGCCGATCCGTTCGTTTAGGCGGTGCGGCAAGCCCTTTAATTCGGCCGTTTATCTCGCAGATTTGCATTTTGTGCCGGTCAGCAGCCACTGAAACACCGATATTATGACCGCTGCCAAAAGTGAGGGCAGAAACCCTCCCATATGGACTCCCCTCACAAATCCGTCGGCGATCATGATCGTAATCGTGTTGACAACGAAGCTGAACAGCCCGAATGTGATAATGTTCAGCGGCAGCGCGATTATCAACAGGATAGGCCTGACGATCAGATTGACGATAAGCAGAATGACCCCGAATGCAAGGAGCGAGAACAGGCTCCCGACGTATGCGGCGTCAACAATGACTGCAGTGAGGAATATCGCAAGAACAATGATAACGTACTTTATAATGAATTTCACACTCTTCACCCTGACTACCTGACCCTTATTGATACAAGCACATTGCCGTCCGAAACCTCTGCCAGATCGTACGGCTCCTTATCCGCTACAGAGGCGACCAGCTCAGTCAGCATTGCAAACAGTTCTTTGAGCGTACGGACCGTAAAGCGCTGGGATGCGGGGCCTGGCCGGGTAAAAACACCCAGTACGGCCGCGATATCACCGAAACAGTCGAGCAGTTCCAGCAGCACGTTCAGTGATATCGGAAAGTTCAGGCGCAGACCTCCCCCGTTCTTCGGATCGGTTCGTACTTTGACCCACAGGATCCGAATTACCCTACTCGACATAGATCTTGACGTATATCATGGAGTTGTGCTCTTCATCCCAGGCACTCACGTCCACGATAGTCGGATCGTCGAGCGTGCCGCTGAGCAATTCGTCGATAATTTTACTGAAATCGATCTCAGACAGGTTTACGCCCCCGCTCTCCATCTTTTCCCTGGCATCCTTCGGAACAAAGGACGAGATCTTGCCCGCAATCTCTCCAACAGCCGAGAGGAGCCTTATGGGGATGTTCACGTTCACGTTGACCGATTTGTTGTCAGACGTGACTTTTATCCTCAGGAACTTGTACGTTCGCCTGTTTCCCGCGGGAAGGGTTTCCGCTCTTGAGGGCTCCTCTCCGCTGCCGGACGCTTTAAGGGCCTCCAGCAGTTCCATGCCCTCCGCTGCGGTGATCCGGCCTTTTTCGATCATTTCAAGGATCTTCAGCTGGTCACTCATTTTTCATGCCTCCGGTATTTGTAGATTTTTTAATTTCTGAGCCGCTTCTTTGGCGGATATCTCTCCCTTTGACAGCTTCTCTATTATCTCAGACCTCGCGGCCTCCTCCGTTCGGGTATCCTGCTGAGTCTCTTTTCCGACCGCATCGTATCCCAGGCTCCTGATGAGCGCGTCCAGCCTGCCGCGAACGGTGGGGTATGATATCCCCAGTTCCCTTTCAACGTCCTTTATGCTGCCGCGGTTCTTGACAAATACCTTCAGAAACTCGAGGTCCTCCTCAGGAAGGCGGCAGAACTCACAGGGCTGGAAATCCCCCTCTATCAACGTCGAGCATTTCGGGCAGCCGAGTTTCGTAATGGACAGGCGTTCCCCGCACACAGGGCACTTCCCGGGCGCTTTATACTTCATGCTTTCACCGTCCTGTCTAATGATAGCATGAATATATACGACTTCTTTTATTTTGTCAATAGTAAAATTAATATTGTTAATTAATTTATTGAATTTTAGTAAGTCATAATTAATTTATTCAACGCTCGGGTGTTTCCCGCTTTCTCCCGGCTGCTTTCCTTCCGAGCCCCGCAGCGGCGAGGCCTCTCCCCGTTCCGTGTCAAAGTACAAGCGTTCGTTGAAACGCTCAGAGGTGCGGCATAAGCAAACAATCGCTTACAGCCGCACCTCATTTCAGCACACGTATATACTTTATTACCCGGGCGGACCTATCAGAACACAAACTGCACGAGCAGCATATAGCATACGGTACCGCCTGCGATCGACAGCAGCATCCTGCGCTTCCACAGATGGAGCAGGGTGACTGCCGCAATTGATATGAGCTCGGGGACAGCATGGGTCCCCGTAAGTATTTCGACGTCCTTGACGCTGTAGACAACAAGAAGGCCGAACACCGCGGCAGGAAGCACCTTGCCCAGGAAGCTCACGTAGGCCGGCGTCTTTTTTCCCGGAGGAAAAACCCAGAAAGGCAAAAAGCGAGTAATGACCGTCCCCAGAACCACCATACCGATCGTAACGATCTCCTGCGCCGTCGTCATGCCTGCTCACCGGCTTTCTCTATCGGTTTTCGCAGGAGGGTCAGCACACCGAGTATGGCGAGCATCGAAGGAACGACAAATTTCCCCGGGCCGAAAACGAAAAGACACAGCAGCGACAGCGCAAGCCCCAACAGAGCGCTCAGATGATTTTTATCCTTCAGCCACTGTTCGATAAATATGACCGTAAACATCGCGGTCATCACGAAGCCGATCCCCTCCGTGTTGAAGGTGACTATCGAGCCGAAAAGGCCGCCCAGAGTCGAGCCGGAAAACCAGTAGAAGTGATTGAGCAGCGTGACGAAAAACATGAACCATCCCCTGTCGACATCCTCCGGTATCTTTGCGGTGTAGTTTATCGAAAAGCTCTCGTCGCACATTCCGAATATCATGTATATCCTCTTCAGGCCCGCCGTGTTATACTTGTCGAGCATCGATATTCCGTAGAATATATGCCTTGCGTTGACCATCAGCGTCATCGCCAGCGCCTGAACGGGGTTGAACGCGCCGAGAAGCATATTTACTGTTACAAATTCGACCGATCCTGCGAATATCGTGAGGCTCATCAGCATCGGATACCAGAAGCCGAACCCGGACACGTTCATATAAATTCCGTATGTAAGTCCGAGAAACCAAAAGCCTGCAAATATCGGAACTGTATACGGAAAAGCCGCGGCCAGCGCCCTCATGCGGTGATTTCGTGGTTTCAATATTAACCCTCCTGTTCCGCAACAGTTTAACATTGCTGCGCGGGAGAATCAACATCGCCGGGGAATCCCTGCTTTCGACAGATCACGACCGCCCGGGCGGCAAAAACTTGCCCTTTCCCCCCGGACGCCGTATAATACTCCGTGTTATACGGCTCTTCAGGGGCAGAGTCCTCACGGCTGTCCGGAACATATGCTTTTCACATCCCGTGAAATTAACGAAGGCTTTAAGGAGCGCGCAAATAATGAAGAGATCACAGATCAATAATCAGATTGTCAAATCGATCGGGCTGCTCAGACAGTACCATATTACTCTTCCCGCATTCGCGTATTGGTCACTTGCCGAGTGGAACAGGCATGCCGCCGAGACCGACGAGATCCGCTCGGCAATGCTCGGATGGGATGTGACCGACTACGGCACGGGCAGGTTCGAAGAATGCGGTGCGGTCCTGTTCACTGTCCGCAACGGCGTGCTGGCGCACCCGGAGATAGGCTCCCCTTACGCCGAAAAGTATATCATCCTGGATGAGGGCCAGTACCTCCCCTGCCACTGCCATAAAGTAAAAACGGAGGACATAATCAACAGGGCGGGCGGCGTCATGCGCGTGCGCCTGTGGAACAGCCTGCCGGGCGGCGGACCGAATATGAACGGAGTCGTGCGCGTGCGCTCCGACGGCCTTGTCCGCACGGTCGCAGCCGGGGAACCGTTTGACGTCCTTCCCGGACAGAGCGTCCGCCTGGTCCCCGGGATGTATCACGTGTTCGGCGCAAAGACCGGGTGCGGCCCGCTCATATGCGGCGAGGTCTCATCCGTCAACGATGACCGTACCGACAATTATTTCACGGAGAGCTATCCGCGTTTTGCCAGGATCGAAGAGGATGAACCGCCGCTTCACCCGCTGTGCAACGAATACACAAGGCTTGTTCCCTGCCTGAAGGCGGACGACGGGCGCACAAAGGCGTATTCTTGACATATACTGAGTGTGATGCTAGAATTGTTTAGTAAAGACGGGGCATCCGGCCGGCAGCCGCTTGTCCCGCAGGACAATTGAACAATCCCGGTAGACAAGGCTACCGCAAGGGATACGGATCGCTGCCGCGAACCGGTGGAGACACCGGCAGATGGTTTGAGCAGGCGACGTCGAAGCACAAGGCGCCGTCTAACGCGATTTCATTGCCCTGCGATGCTGAAGTTCAAACGGTGCGCTGTGTTGGGTAGAACCCGCGCGCCGTTTCGGCGCGTGGGTTTTGTTCTGATTTTGAAATGAGGTGAAAGTTGATGGACGCTGGCAGTAGTAGCGGCACACCCATAGGCCGAAGACGATCCGGGCGCAGTTTGCCGGCGTTCGCCGAAAGCGCCTGACGCTCACCTATATTGTGCCTTGCTCCTGTCAAGAATAAGGCTGTCGGCATTATCCTGTGCTGTAGCCTGCTTTTTCGCGCGCGGGCCCCGCGTCGCGAATCAATTGGGTTCCGGCGGCCCCGCAATCGGAATCCGGAAAGGAGATAAGGCGATGACAGAAAGAACAGCCACACTTGAAAGCACGCTCTCGGCTCTGGCCGCCGCGAAGAAATACTCCGCGCTGCGGGAAGTGCTGATAACGATGAACCCCTCGGACATAGCCTACGTGTTCGACGAGTTGGGTGAAAAATTACTGCCCCTGCTGTTCAGGCTGCTGCCTAAAGAGCTTGCGGCCGAGTCCTTCGTTGAGATGGATTCCGATCTTCAGGAACTGCTCATACGGGGATTTTCGGACAGCGAGCTGAAGGCTGTAGTCAACGAAATGTACATTGATGATGCTGTTGATCTGGTCGAGGAGATGCCCGCGAACGTTGTCAAGCGCATCCTGCAGCAGGCCGACCCCGACACGCGCAAACTGATCAACGAAATACTCAAATACCCCGAGGACTCGGCCGGCAGCATCATGACGACGGAGTACGTGGACCTCAGGCCGGATATGACCATCCGGGAGGCCGAGGACCATATACGCCGCACCGGTATAGATAAAGAGACAATAAACACCTGCTATGTCACAGACCGCAGCAAGCGGCTTATCGGCGCCATATCCATACGCACCATAATCCTGTCCGACCCGGACGCGTACGTCCGCGACAAGATGGAGTCAAACGTCATCAGCGTTACAACGACCCAGGACAAAGAGGAAGTTGCGCTGATGATCTCAAAGTATAACTTTGACGCTATGCCGGTGGTGGACAAAGAGAACCGGCTCGTCGGCATAGTGACGTTTGACGACGCCTTTGAGGTCATAACCGAAGAGGCCACCGAAGACATCGAGAAAATGGCCGGTATGACGCCGTCCGAGAAACCGTATCTGAAGACGGAGGTATACAGGCTCTGGCTCAACCGCATCCCCTGGCTGCTTCTGCTGATGATCTCCGCCACGTTTACGGGGCTCATAATAACAAACTATGAGCACGCGCTCGCCGCGCAGGTCGCGCTCATGTCGTTTGTTCCCATGCTCATGGACACCGGCGGCAACTCGGGCAGTCAGTCCTCGGTCACAGCGATCCGAAACCTATCGTTGAACGAGATCCAGTTCAGCGACCTTCTTAGAGTCGTATGGAAAGAGGTCCGCGTCTCCTTGTTCTGCGGCGTGACCCTCGCGATCGCGGGCTTTTGCAAGATAATGCTTGTAGACCGCCTTATCCTGCAAAACTATTCGGTGACGGTGCCCGTAGCGCTCGTAGTCAGTATAACGCTTGTGGTCGTAGTGCTCGTGGCCAAAGTCATAGGCTGCGTACTGCCCATGGTGGCGGCGAAGGTCGGTTTCGACCCCGCGGTCATGGCGAGCCCGATCATAACGACCGCGCTTGACGCCCTTACGCTGCTGATATACTTCCGTATCGCTACGCTCATATTGCGAATATAGCGCCGAAAAACAATCAGGCTCCGCCGTCCGGTATACCGCAAGCGGAGCTTTTCCATTACGCTTTTATTTGATCGCGCCATATGTTATTGTCCTATCAGAAAAATCCGCGGCTGCGCGGAAAAACGCGCAGAGCATTGATACATCGGAGGATTTAAAATGCGAAAGATCAGACTCGGCAAGACCGGACTCATGGTGACAAAAACAGCCTTCGGCGTGCTGCCCCTGCAGCGTACGCCCATGGAAGAAGCCGTGCGCATCCTGCAAAGAGCGTATGACGCCGGCATCAACTATTACGATACCGCTAACGCCTATACGGACAGCGAAATAAAGATCGGCGCGGCTCTGTCCGGCGTGCGGCACGATATCGTGATCTCAACAAAAACGGGGGCGACCGACAGGTCAACAGCCGAAAAGCACATAGACCAGAGCCTCATGCAGCTGAAAACAGACTATATCGATCTTCTTCAGCTTCATAATATAAAAGAAGTTCCCGATCCTTCCGACGAGCAGAGCGCGTACGCGGCCGCCATGGACGCCGTCAAAGCGGGGAAAGTCCTCCACGTAGGGGTCACGAGCCACCGCATCGATGTTGCCGAGCAGGCCGTGGACAGTGGCCTGTTCGAGACTGTCCAGTTCCCGTTTTCCTACATAGGTTCCGACCGCGAAATAGCGCTGGCCGGGCGCGCAAAAGCTGCAGACGTCGGTTTCATCGCTATGAAGGGGCTCGCGGGCGGCATGCTGACCAGTGCCAGAGCCTGCTACTGCTTCATCCGCCAGTTTGATAACGTCGTCCCCATATGGGGCATGCAGCACATGTGGGAGCTCGAGGAATTCCTGGCTCTTGACAGGGAGGACCCGCAGATGGACGACGCCTCACGCGCAATTATCGAAAAAGACAGGGCCGAGCTTCTGGGCAGCTTCTGCCGTTCCTGCGGATACTGTCTGCCCTGCCCTGCCGGTATAGATATCCCGCAGGCCGCCAGAATGGAGAGGCTTCTCAGGCGCGCGCCGAGCGCGGCCTTTATGAGCGAGGAATACCGGAAAATGATGCACAGGATAGACGACTGCATCGGCTGCAACCACTGCAAAGATCACTGCCCCTACGAGCTTGACACCCCGAACCTTTTAAAGTACATGCTTGACGATTACGACCGGTTCTACGCGGAATACCACGGGCGGAGCATCTGAGCTCCGTAACGGGACACGCGTCCCGTTCATTCCGCCGCCACCGGGGATCGGGATCCAACAATGCTCCGCAGCGGTGTCCTGCCGCTTTACTTCCCGCCAGAGCGGATCCGGCCGTAACACCTCATATTCATGCCGGACTCTGCGGTCCGGCATGAGTTATAAACGGCAGCGCGCGGGCGCGCGATATGCGCCGTTCAGGCTTATCAGCGAAATTCGGCAAGCAGCCAAGGCTGCTTGCCGAAGTATCATCCAACTAATATAAGACTATATAAAGTCCGAAGGTTACATGGCCCTGAGGAGCTCGGCCGCTTTCTCCGCGCAGGAAGCTGCGTCGGGGGTGTAGGCGTCGGCGCCGATGCTGTCAGCGAAGCTCTGGGTCACGGGGGCGCCGCCGACCATGATCTTGACCTGGTCGCGGTAGCCGGCCTCGACGAACTTCTCGATGACTTCTTTCAGGGCGGGCATTGTTGTGGTCAGAAGAGCCGAGCAAAGAACCAGCTTGCAGTTGTTCTCTTTCGCACACTCGACAAATTTCTCGGACTCAACGTCAACTCCGAGGTCGATAACATTAATGCCTTTTCCTTCGACCATCATGCGGACAATGTTCTTGCCGATATCATGAAGGTCTCCCTTAACCGTGCCGAGGCAGACGGTTCCGAGAGGCTCTGCGCCTTCCTCTTGCAGGAGCGGCTTCAAAAGAGCGCTGCCGGCGTTCATGCAGCGGGCTGCGACGAGAACTTCAGGTACGAAAACTTCATTGTTCTTAAACTTGCCGCCGATGACGCTCATCCCGGCAAGCAGGCCTTCCTCAAGGATCTTAGCGGCGCTGAGGCCCTCATCAATTGCCTGCTGTACAAGCTGGGTAACTTCTTTTCTCTTGCCTCTTTGCAGTGCCGAAGAAATCTCTTCGAGTATGGACATTATTGTTCCTCCTTAATTTATAGTAACTATATTAAGTATGATAACTTTACTCTATTCTACATCGCAAGTCAACATGAATTCTATAAATACTTTACGATAAAAGGGAATGTTTTTATCTCCTTCGGGTATTTAGCCTGTAGTTTTTCGGAGATTCTCCGGCATATTTCTTAAACACTTTCGAAAAATAGCTCTGGTCGTCAAAACAGCATTCGTGCGCGATATATGACAGGCTGTGGTTGGTCTCGCGCAGGAGACGCTTACAGTTTTCTATCTTCACGCGATTGATATATGACGTAAGGTTTTCACCGGTCTCTTTCTTAAAGATGCTGCTCAGGTAAGAACTGCTCAGGTTGACGTACCGCGCGATCTCGTCAAGAGTCAGCTTCTCTCGATAGTGGTTTTTGATATAGTCCGTTACCTTGAAAACCATATCGGAGTGCTTGATCTGCGGCTGGTCAAATGCCGACGTGATATACCGGTGCAGGATGCCGGAGCACCACAGGCCGACGTCGTCTATGCCGTTTAAATGCTCGATATCGAGTATCGACTGTGTACTGAACCGGAATATCTCGCCGACATCCGCGCCGGAAGCGATTGCAGCGCGGGAGAGGACGGCGATAAGGTCCAGCATCTTTGATTTAACTTCGTTCAGCTTGAAATCCGAAGCGAAATAGATGTGGCCCAGCAGTTCGTTGAGCAGCTCCTGTGATTCGGCCTTTCTGCCCTTGCGGATGTGCTCGACAAGCTGATCCTCGATCTCTTTGGGAAACTCGGGGACCGTTTCGCTCTTGTAAAGATCCTTTACCTGGTACAGCGTGTTAAGGTAATTGTGCTGGTTGAAAAGCAGATCCCCGGTGTGGTCGGCCTGGCTGTACGCGCTGGCGAACATTGAAAATGCCTCGGTCATGTGTTGGATTGCGGATGAGGAATAGCGGGGCAGCTTGCTCAGATCCTCCTCCATCGAAGAGTACGGGAAATCAAAGAGCATATCCTGGAGATCCCCCATAAGGATCGGCCCTATAACAAAACCTCCGCTCAGTTTCTTGTCCCAGTCCAGTATGGCCGCGCATGAGAATATTATCCCGATCGGACAGTGGTAAATATATCTTCCCTGCCATCTGCACGCCTCGTTCAGGCCGTAAAGATGGACGCTGATCTCCTGGCAATCTTTGTTCTGGCATTTGGTGCAAAACCGGGGTTTGTTGTCCGTACCGTAAAGGACTGTCTCCTCGGCAATATCTACGGTCGCGCAGCGCACCCCCGTGACCGCTTCCATATGCTCGCAGAAGTCCCTGCATTTCTTCCTAATCTGTGGGTGCACTCCGCACTTCACCTTCTTTCCGACATATAAACAGAATATTCGTTCTCGTTAATTATATGGGAAAAGAAGTATTCTGTAAAGTACGTGAAATTATTCCCTCGAAAATTTTTTGATCTGACTTATGGCCCCCTTTTCAAGGCGGCTGACCTGCGCCTGGCTGATCCCGATCTCCCTGCTGACTTCCATCTGCGTTTTTCCTTCGTAGAACCGCAGAGCGAGGATACGCTGCTCCCTCTTGTCGAGCCTGTCCAGCGCGTCTTTCAGAGAGATCTGCTCAAGCCACTCCTCGTCGGTATTCCGCTTGTCTTTGATCTGATCCATCACGTATACCGGATCGTCTGTCCCGGAATAGACCGGTTCATATAGCGAGACGGGATCCGCGATGGCGTCGATAGCATAGACGACCTCTTCCCTTCGGATACCGAGGCGCTCGGCTATCTCTTCGATCTTCGGTTCCCTGTTGTGTTCGTTGACCAGGGCCTCTCTGGCCTGCATCACGCGGTAAGCCGTATCCCTAACGCTGCGGCTGACCCTGATAGAGCTGTTGTCACGCAGATACCTGCGTATTTCTCCGATGATCATCGGCACACCGTATGTGCTGAATTTTACCATAAGGGAGGTGTCAAAATGATCGATCGCTTTGATCAGTCCGATACACCCCACCTGAAACAGATCGTCCGGAGGTTCCCCTCTGCCGACGAACTTCTGAATGACCGACAGTACGAGCCTCAGATTTCCGCCTATGAGCTCCTCCCTTGCTTTTTTATCACCCTGCTTTGCCCGCTCGAGCAGTTCGAGCGTTTCCTTATTCTTGAGCACTTTAAGTCGGGATGTGTTGACGCCGCAGATCTCTACCTTGTTCTGCATTGTATCCATACCTCGTTCTCTGTGTTGTCGCCCGCAGGCGGCTCACCATGGTCAGAGTATTTCCCGAGGTATGAGATTTGATACGCGGTCCCGCCGCTTGTATACGCGGCCCTGTTGCCGGGATCCCGGCTGAGCCCGGCAGTTTGTGATACGATTGTATTTATCCGTGATAAAGAGTATAGTTTTGTATGTCCGCGGTTTTCGGCATCAGTTCATAAGAGTACGATAACAGCCATAATGCCCGAACATATGCCCAGCGCGGTGTACACCTTCCCTTTGTCGCGGTTCATCACCGAGGCCTCGTCAGCCAGCGCTCTGAGGCGCTGAATACAGTTCATCACGGCGCCCAGCTGCGCCTCAATGCCATATCGGCCCAGAATAACGCCCGCTTGAATCACTTCCAGACGCTCCTCATCTCCAAGCCCGGTATGGGACTTAAGGAGCGACTCTCTCCAGATCACGGAAAACGGCAGCTCGCCGATCTGCTTTGTCGCGTTAACGCACATATGAAAAAACGGGCGTGTTATCTCCGGCGCCGTTTTTGAAAGCTTCAACAGCACGTCCGGGATCCTGGCCATTTCGAAAGACAGCTCCGCGGCCAGCTGTTCGAGCGCGGACGCAAATGCGCGAGCGGCGCGCTCGCGCTGTCTGAGCCTGAACGAAGCGTTCACTCCGACCCACGTAGTCACACCTACGAGCAGGACGGCCCCAAGCAGCTTAATCAAGGTCTTCCACCCTGTATTCCCTCTTTCCGTGTACAACGGTGATTGTTACAGCCTTACTAAACAACCGGCTCTCAAGGAGTTCTTTGTACAGCGGCCTGCGGAGAAGGTCCCGGGTATCTTCGGCGTGTGCGGTAGCCAGCAGCCGGACGCCGCAGTTTGCGGCCGCCCGCATCGCTCCCAGGTCCTCGGGGGCCGTTATCTCGTCCACAGCCACAAGGCCCGGCGACATCGAACGCAGCAGCATCATGACAGCTTTGTCTTTGGGGCAGCCTGTCAGCACGTCTGTCCGCGACCCCACATCCAGCTGCGGTACACCCGCGCAGCAGGCAGCCACCTCCCCCCGCTCGTCTGCAAGCGCCACCCGGGTGTACGTACCCGATGCCCCGTCTGACAGCAGCCGCACGAGATCGCGAAGAAAAGTCGTTTTTCCTCCCCCAGGAGGCGCTATGATCAACGTATCTGTCGGTACTCCGCTCTTTGTCAATTGCCCCAGGAGGGGTGCAGCTATGCCCCGGTTCTCCTTTGCGATCCTCAGGCAGACCGACGATACGTCTCTTAGGTTCATGACATCCCCTTCCTTCATCACGGCTGTCCCGCACAGGCCCAGCCTGTGCCCGCCCTCGATCGTGATAAAGCCCGAACACACGTTGCTCAGGGCCCAGTGTGCGGAAGCTTTCGTCGCGATCTCGATCACGGACATGATGTCGCTGCCTGTAACCGCCCGGTCGAGCAGTTCCCTCTCACGGCCGGGAAGGACGACGCAGGGCGGCCGTCCGGCTCTCAGGCGCAATTCCTCGGCTGTCAGCCTGTCCTCCGCAGGCAGGCGAAGCGCCGCCTGCCTCAGACTCATCGGCAGGACCGAGACCGCCTGCTCAAACCGGCCGAGGAGATATCCAGCCTTGTACACACCTCATCACCCATCGACCAAAAGATATACGCCTTATATAACTGTACATCTTATGTGTGCATGTCCCCTGAATATTACAGCCGCATTCCGATCATGATGAAGTTGAAGTTGAAGGAGAATACTGATGCCGCTCCCGCACGTAAAAACACTGAGTGAACTTGTCGGGCTGATAGATGAGATCGGCATGCTCCCTTTTTTTCCTTGCCCGATCCCCGGTTTCTCTGTCGCTGAGATAACGGACAGCCGGGTATGGTGGACAGACGACCCCGAATACGACCCCTGGCAATGGCGCATCAGGATCGCCTCGGGCCGCAGGATCGCCTACGGCAAGGTTTTCGGAGGCAAAGCGGGGTTCGTCTCTTTGAACTGCTATTCCGATTTTGCCAATCTCAGACGCGACGGCTATGATTTTGACGCGCTGTATGAAGACGGGAAGGCCCCCCATTCCTCCATGTGCATTATGAAGCTCTTCGAAAACCGAAATTCCATACCGTCATATGAGATAAAGGCTCTGTCCGGAATACAAAAGGGTTTTCAAAGCGCTGTCGCGCGTCTCCAGATCCAAACGTACCTCACGATCTCCGGCTTTACGCGCAGGAGAAACAAGCGTTCGGAGGAGTACGGATGGCCGATAGCCGAGCTGTCACCGCCCGAGCTTGTCTTTGGTGAAGATATCGTCCGCGGGGCGTACGGACGCAGTCCGGAGGAATCGCTCATGCGGCTGGAGGAAAGGCTGCGCCCGTACGCGGGGTGCGGCGCTTCAAGCCTGCTGAGCCCTTGACCGGCCCCTCAGCGGCGGGGTCTTAACCCGGTCCGTGTCAGGCAGCAAGTGTTCTTCGAAACGATCAAACGCCCGGCAGCCAATGCGGCCGCCGGGCGTTTTTTATACGATTTTTATACGATATTATCTTTTACCTGATTACACATACATATAGTATGCCTGCAGGTAGATGTTGTCGGTCGTGAAGACAACGCCCTTGAACTCCTTGCTGAATGCCACAAAGCCGGGGTTCTGAATGCCCGCCAGAGCGCCGAAGTCCTCCTGCTGATAGACGGTGAGCTGTTTGCAGTGCTCGAGCATCTCATCCCAGGTGGAGGCGGTGACCATCAGATCGTACTCGTCGAGCATCTTCTGATACAGGTCGGGATCGTAAACATCCTGCCAGCACTGTTTGATGAGGGCGTCGGGCTTGAGAATATAGGTCCAGGGGAGATACGGTCCTGTGCTGCTGTAGCCCGTGGAACCGACCTGCAGGGACCAGTCTCCGTTTCTCAGATAGGTGAAGTTTGCCTCGGCCTCAATGATCTCCAGGGTGATCTCCACGCCTGATTTGGACAGCTGGTCCTGGATCGCTTCGAACTGGCTCTTCGCGAAATCGGGCACCGTGGTGTGGAACTTGATGTCGCCCGCTGTCATGCCTACAGATGCCAGAAGCTCGTTGCCCTCATCGGGATCATAGTAGAATCCGTCATACGGAACATAACCCGGGGTGCCGACAGGCCAGATGCTGTCGCCGACGATGCCCAGGCCGTCGTTTATGAGCTGGTCGATAGCAGCGTTGTCAATAAAGCGGTCGATGGCCATACGGACTTCTTTTTTCTGGAATTCGACGATTTTCTTTGCGTTGAGCCACAGCGGGTTCGCGCCGCCGATGGTCTTAACGATCTGTCCTTCATATCCGTTGTCCGACAGGTTGTAATACTGCTCGACGGAACGCAGTCTTGCGCCGTCCAGGTCGCCGTTCATAAGGGCCATCGTCAGTGTGTTCTCGTCTGCGATGATCGGGAAGTTGATCGTCTCGATGCTGGGCATCTTATCTTCGAGATAGTAGTCTGCAAAGGCTTTGAGCTGGATGTTTGTTCCCGAAGTATAAGAGGAGATATAGTACGGGCCGGTGCCGATGGCAGCTCTGTTGTCGCCGATGCCGTACATATCGAGCGCTGTCGGGCTCACGGGTACGAGCTGGATGTCGGCCAGGGTCTGTTCAAAATACGCGCAGGGAGCAGAGAGCTTTACGACGAAGGTCAGATCGTCCTCGGCTTCCCATGATTCGATATGGAAGTTCGTGATATTTGCGGGGGTAGCCTGCTGTGTATACTCCCAGGCTCTCACAATAGCGGGGGCGTCGCAAATCGTGCCGTCATGGAACTTTACACCCTCGCGGATCTTAAATGTCCATGTAAGATAATCTTCCGAATGCTCCCAGCTCTCTGCGATACTGCCGCGGATATCGGTCACGTCGCCGAGATACGCGTACAGAAGACCGTCGTATACGTTGCTCCACAGCCAGCCCTCGGACGTACAGTTCCAGGGGAGCTGAGAGGGGACGTCGTTGCCGGCAAGGAAATTCAGCTCGGTGCCGGGTTGGATCTGCCTGGGTCTGTTGTCGAACTCATCCATACTGAAAACAAGATGAGTGGAGTTGTACACGATGTCGGTCCCCGTCGGGGAAGTGGGCAGTGCATCGGTGGGTTCTCCGGATGCGCCGGGTGATTGGGTCCCTGCGGGTTCTGTGCCCTGCGGGGTCTTGTCGCCATTGTCGGCGGGCTTGCCGCATGCCGCAAAAGCGAAGATCATGGCAAGCGCTAAAACGGCGCACAATACGGAACGGGTTTTACTCATTATTCTTCCTCCTGTTTATTAAAAACAATGCGGGCATTGTTTTTATCGGAAACTAATCTGAAACTGAAGCCGACTTCGCGCATCATTATAGCCGTTTCGTAATATTATTACTACCATATTAACACCCAAGAATACGTGTAATAATTTCTTAAAATTTAGTGAATATTGCTCAATTTTTCGGGTTTATATTAGTATTTCCTACAATATAACAATTATTCATCGAGCCGTTTATCTGCCCGCTTCAACCGCGGCAGACATCATCCCGACATAAAACCGGCCGGATCCCATTTTCGGCGCGACAGGTCTGCATCTGCTTCGCATGTCGGGAGTATGCCGGGAGACGGTCCGTATGTCCGCGCAAAACGAGGGGGCCGGGCAAAAATGTGCCCGGCCCCACGAACCGCTTCTATATCCGCTTGGCTGTGTATTTGTAAAGTCAGTACAACCGCAGGCAGATGTTAAGTGAGGGCACAGCCTTTGAACTCTTTGTATGCGGCTGTGCCGGATCTCCTGATGCCGGCATGCGGCGCTATCGGGCGGTCTCAGTCTTTTCCGCGTTTGACACTTCCTGCTCTTCCCACGATTTGAATTTGCCGTCGATGAACAGCCGGTAAGCTATGCAGCACAATATGACCGGGGCGATGACCACGGCGAAAAGAGCGGGATATCCGAGCCCGTCCACAATAAAACCGCCGAGGGTGCTGCCCAGGATCATTCCGACGTCGGATGAGACGCCCGCGGTGCTGGTTGCGGCCCCGCGCCTGTCGGCGGGAGCTGCCTTTATCACCATGCTTGTAAATGAGGGCATCAGTATCCCGAAGGTGACCGACCAGAGCACTGCCGCCGCAAAAAACATGTAGATGTTCTTACACAGCGCGAGGCACACCAGGTTTGCTACAAAAGTCGCAAACGCGAGATATATACGCTTGCGCGGAAAGACCTCGTTCGTCCTGACCTTGTCAAGGATCAGTCTGACGATGAGGAGCCCTGCCGCGCTTATCGTCGAGTACCAGCCCGGGTTCCCGATGCCCAGCGAACGCCCGTAGAGCACTATGAACGTATTTGCCCCGAGTCCCAGGTTCAGCGAGAACGCCATCACAAGAGCGGGCTTGATCGACCGCTTCTCAAACAGCACGCCGAGGTTGAATACCTCTTTTATACTGAATTTCTTCGGCTCCTTCGGTGTGCGGAAAACAACGAGCCATGACAGCGCGACTCCCAGAGCGGTCGCGGCCGCCGACCAGATGACGAGCGCGGCAGGCCCCCCGGTGTTGTACGTGCCTACGCTCAGCGCCGGCGTCACGGCGTGTATTATGCTGCCGAACAGAGAGATATAGCCTATGCCTTTATCCATTTTTGAAGGGGGTATGTAGTCGTACGAGCTCGTCGTGATGATCGTCGACGCTCCGCCGGTGCCGGCGCCCTGGATGAGCCGAAGGGCTACGAAGAGGCCGAAATACGGCGATATAAGCATAAGTATCATGCTCGAGACATAGACCACGCAGGAGAATACGAACGTCTTCCTGCGGTCTCCGTTATCGGCAAGCCAGCCCGTGACGGGCCTTGCGAGCATAATGAGGAAGGAGTACAGCCCGTGGATTAGGCCGAACGTGCCGTTTGACCCCCCCATATCCACTACCCAGTACGAAAACGCGACACCCACAAAAAAATTGCCGAAGCTTACGGCGCTGGAGATGAGTATGACCAGACAAAAATACCTGTTCCAAAGAGCGGAACCCTGCAATCCCGAGCTGAAATACGAGCTGCTCAGATCGCGCCTGCTGATTTTCAAAACTTCTTCCTCCGTTATCGTTTCTTGCTTTCAAAAGACCGGACCTATTATCAGGCATCGGGCCGAAACCTGCAATGCAAAAAACCAATGGCCACATCCGCGGCCGCGGATAACATGATCCGCACCATGGATTTTCCCGCTTGCCCCGAAACCTCGAAAACACCTTGCTAATGAGAGCTTTGTGCCCTATAATTAATCCCTGTCGGGTCCGCCAACGGCTGCACGGGCCGGGCCGCGAGTTATACGCCCGGGAGATCCCGCGCAAAACGTGATACGGCGCGACCGGCGAGAGGAAATTATACATTTAAATTGTAAAAGGAGGAACCGCATGGATCTTGAGGTCATCAAAACAGTCCTGACTGTTGCACGCCTTAAGAGCTTCAGCGCGGCCGCTTACGTGATACCGTGCTCGCAGTCCTCCGTTTCACGCCGTGTAGAATCCGCAGAGTCCGAGCTCGGGGTGAAGATCTTCACGCGCCCCGGGGGCCAGGAGGGCAGATCGACAGAACTGACCATCGCAGGCGAGCGCATCATCCCGGTCATGGCGAAGATCCTCGAGGATTTCGGGGAGCTCTATACCGTCGCTTCACAACCGTCTCCGGACAGCACCTCTTCGCTCAATCTGGGCCTTCGCAAGAACCTTCTTGCCCCGATGGGCCTGATCATGCTGAAGGCGGATTTCATTGAAGCGCACGGGAATATCAGGATCGAATCCAGATACGACGATATCGTTTCGTTGTTGCCGGATCTGGCGCTGGGCCGGCTGGACGCAGTGTTGTTCTTCTGTGACGAACTGGACCGTGTGGAATTCCGCCATCCGGAGGACATGAACATCACGCTGCTCGGACAGTCCAGCTTCTCTGTCGGCGTGTCGGATATGAACCCGCTGTCAAAACTGCGCAGCGCACACATATCGGACCTGAAGGACGAAGTCTTTCTCCTGAACGATGACTCGAGCGGACGCCTTCCCGGCATCATTTTCGCCAATTCCGAGCGGTTCGTCCGCCGCGTGGAGAGCATGTACGGCTTTACACCGAAGGTTATGAAGATCCCCGACAACATGCTGGAGATCCGCTACCGGCTTGCGATGGAAAACCGCGGAGTATTCCCCTGCCACACCCCCAAGTGCTGGAGGGATCTGGGAGGGATAACCTATCTCCATATACTTGACCCCGGTTTCTCTTCCAGCTATTATCTTTTGTCGATGAAGGGCAGAAAAGAAAGGGAAGTCGAGATCTTTGCGGATTTTTTCACAGGGCGCTTAAAAGAAGGGGAGGGCACCGCCTAGAGCAAGCGGCCCGATGACCTTCGGTTTCAATAAACAACGACCCTTTGCAGATTCAAAAGAACAGAAAGGAAGTTTTCAATGAGATCCAGGTACACTCACGTCTTCTCACCCATCCGGATCCGCGGTGTCGACTTCAAAAACCGCATCTTTCTTGCTCCCACAACTCCGGTCCTCAGCACACCCGACGGATATGTAACGCGCGAACTGGTCGATTGGTTCCGTATGTTCGCCCGCGGCGGCGTGTGCACGCTGTATCTGGGCAACTGCTCTATCGATCTTACCGAGAACAACGATCAGGGCTACCAGCTTGAACTGGGCAAGGATGACTGCATCTATCCTCTTTCGCTGTACGCCGATATGTGCAAGCAATTCGGCTGTCACGCCTCATTGGAGATCAACCACGGCGGAGAGGGCGTCCCCTATGAAATGGTTGGACACGCCCCCTACTCCTCCTCCTCCTTTATATCGGAAGATGAGATACTGCGGGCGGCGCGCAACAACCGCGAGCCCATCCCGACGATCGAAATGTCAAAGGAAAAAATAAAAGAGACGGTCGAGAAATTCGGCATGGCGGCAGCCCGCATGAAGAGGGCCGGTATGGATATCGTTATGGTCCACGGCGGCCACGGCAACCTCATATCGCAATTCACGAGCCCGCTCTTTAACCGCCGAACGGACGAGTACGGAGGAAGCACCAAAAACCGGGCCCGCTTCGCAATCGAGGTGTGCGAATCCATAAGGAAACACTGCGGCGAGAATTTTGTTATAGAGTACCGCTGTTCCGGCGACGAGATCGCGCCCGGAGGCATGCACATAGACGAGACTATCGAACTTGCAGGATATCTGAAAGATCATATCGATATCCTGCACGTCTCCGCGGGCCTCCACAGCGACCCGCGCGGACCGCATCTGTATTACCGCAACTGGTGCCAGAACTACCTGATGGACCGCTGCTTCAACGTGCACTACGCGCGCGACATAAAAAAAGCGCACCCCGATATGCTTGTCAGCACGGTCGGATCCATCACCAGCATCGATTACGCGGAGGAGATCATCGCAAACGGCTGGGCGGATTTTGTGTCCATGTGCCGCCCGCTGATGGCGGACCCGGAGATGCCGAACAAGTACGCGGAGAATCGCCCCGAAGACAGGCGCCCCTGTCTGCGCTGCGACACGTGCGCAAAACATCTGATGGTGCCGAAACCGATCTACTGTGCGGTCAATCCGATGTGCGCCATGACTTCCGAACTGCGCGACGGAGTCGTGCCTGAGGCAAAGGTAAAAAAGAAAGTCGCGGTGATAGGCGGAGGGCCGGGCGGCATAACGGCCATGCAGACTTTGCTGCAGCGCGGCCACGACGTCACTCTTTACGAAAAAACCGGCCGCCTCGGCGGCAACGTCATCGGTGCGGCAGTGCCCCCGCGGAAGATCGACGCCCAGGATTACCTGCAGTGGCTCCGCCATACGGCGGCCCAGTGCGCAAACGCCGGAGCGCGCATTCTCCTGAATACGGAGGCAACAAAAGAGATGCTCGACCTCGAAAACTACGACGCCGTCGTGATCGCGGTCGGAGCAGACCCCCTGATCCCCGCGAGCATACCCGGCATCAACAAGCCTCACGTCCACTGGGCGCCCGACGCGGAGGAGGGCAAATGCACGGTCGGCGACAAGATCGTTGTTGTCGGCGGCGGCGCGGTGGGATTTGAAGCGGCCCTCGACTATGCGGATCTCGGCAAAGACGTCTGCCTCATCGAAATGATGGACGAGCAAAAAGCAAAGCTCAACCTCCGCGCCAGCGCGGGCAGCGGAGCCACCGAGCTTCTGAGCATATTCAAAAACAAGAATATCCCCGTTTATTACGGTCTCGCGCTCTCCGAGGTCCGTGATGACCGCATAGTCTGTCTGGACACCGCCACCGGAGAGACCCGGGAGCTTGAATGCGACACGGTTCTTCTCGCGATGGGGATGCGCGAGCGCTGGGCTCTCGTTGAGGAACTGCGCCACTGCGCGCCCGAGAGCAATGTCGCCATCGTGGGTGATTGCCGGAACGTCGGCACGATCGCGGAGGCGGTCAACCAGGCCTTCCAGGCTTGCATACACATCTGAGAATATTACCCCGCAGACAATGTAATGAATGAAGGGGGGGCCGCCGGCCTCCCCTTCATATTTTGTATTTTTTCGCGCCGGAAATGCTCACCTCGTCATGCCCGGGACCAGAACGACCTTCATGGTGCCGTTTTCGCCGGTCCTTGCAAGCCTGAACCCCTCTTCCCATTCCTCAAGAGGAAGTTTTGTCGTGACTACTCCGTTAGTCGGCAGCTTCCCCTCGGCGATCCATTCGATGACCGTGTCATAGCAGTACGGGCTCAGGTGGACGCCCAGGACATCCAGCTCCTTGCGGTCGGAGATTATGGACCAGTCGACCGTCACAAGGTGACCGAACACGGAGAATTCTACAAACCTTCCGAGCTTCCTGATGCACTCGAGCCCCTGCCCGACGCTCGCCGGATGACCGGCCGCTTCTATGTATATGTCGCAGCCGTACCCTCCCGTCAGGTCTTTGATCTTTGCGACGACGTCCTCATTCTTCGGATTCATTACAAGGTCCGCGCCGAACTCTTTAGCCTTTGCGAGGCGGGCGTCGTCCAGGTCGAGGGCTATAAGGAGCTTCGGATTGCACTGCCTTATCGCGCCGATCATCCCGAGGCCGAGAGTTCCGCAGCCCGACTGGACGACAACGTCCGTCGTCTTGACCTGCGCTCTGTCTACGCAGTGGAACGAGCAGCTGTACGGCTCTATCAGAGCGGCCTGCTCGATCGGCATATCCGCCGGCACCGGATGACATATCGTCTCCTTAGTCATCCTGACATACTCGGCCATACCGCCGTTCACATTGTTCTGGTAACCGAATATGTCATGTTTTTCGCACATCCAGTAGCGGCCCGTTCTGCAGAACAGGCATTCGCCGCACGGAACGATCTGTTCCGGGCAGATCCTGTCGCCTATCTTCCAGTTCCCCTTGACGTTCGGCCCGATCTCCACAACTCTTCCTACAAACTCATGCCCCGGGATCATAGGCGCTTTGATCCAGGCCGGATTTCCTTCTCCGCCCCAAAAACTCGGTGCGCCCGCCAGGGCTTTCACATCACCGGCACAGATCCCGCACGTGTCGACCTTCAGGATCATCTCGCCCTCTCCCGCGCGCGGCGTGTCGACAGTCTCCAGGCGGTAGTCGCCCGGCGCGTAGGCTACTATTGCCTTCATTTTCTCAGGCAGCGTATTCATATGCTCTCCTCCGTCATATTTCGGGGCGGTATCTCCCTTCCCCGGTCAATATATCGTATATCCTCCGTCTATTATCAGGTTCTCCCCCGTTATCATCCGGCTTTCATCGCTCACGAGGAAGAGCACGGCCGCGGCGACCTCGTCGGGGTATGCGAATCTCCCGGCTGGTATGCGGGATCTCATAGCCCTGCCTGTCTCTCCGGACCAGGCCTTCTCCCCCATCTCCGTGAGCACTACGGTGGGCGCGACGCCGTTTACGTTTATGCCGTACTCCGCCCACTCATACGCCAAAGATTTGATCATGCCTATCAGCGCGGCCTTGCTCATGGTGTATGCGACATGCTTGTCCAGTGCGACGATCCCCCCCTGGGACGTCATTACGACTATCTTTCCGCCGTTTCCGGCGCGGATCATCTGCGCCCCGAATTTCTGGGCTGTCATAAACGTCCCGCGGGCGTTGATATTCATGACCCTGTCCCAGTCGACCATCGGGATGGACTCCGCGTCGCCCAGTTCCGTTACACCGGCGACCGCGCACAAGATGTCCGCCTTTCCGTAAAAATCAAGCGTGCTCCCGACCATCCGGTCGACGTCTTCCTCCGAAGATATGTCCCCTCTGATCGGTAATGCCCGCACGCCGTAGCGTTCCGAGATCTCCTTCGCGGCCGATTCGACCGTCTCGCTCAGCGCGACAAGGGCGAGGTCCGCCCCCTTTTTTGCCAGCAGCTCGCACACGGCTCTGCCTATCCCCCTGGACGCTCCGGTAACAACGGCGACTTTTCCGTTAAGGCTGCAGCTGCCCTCGATCTTACTGTATCCGATCATACGCTCATCTCCCCGTTTCCGATGATATGCTCTTCCCGTACGCCGTGATCCGACCCAATTTTATACGCGCCTGTCAGACATGTCAATAACGCTCACCGCCGTGCCTGTGCGCAAAATGCCGCGGCGCCGGATCCTCCGATATGCGCGTTAAGGTTGAATCCTCACGCACAAAGGTATATAGTGTCTTCAGATAATCGATTAAAGGGAGTGATCCAGTTTGAATTACAGCATTGAGAACATCGATCTAAGCGCATTGCCGCTCAGCTACCCGAATTCGCTGATAATGCTCTGCCGGGATTTTCCCGAAAAGGCGGTACCGGGAGAACCGCTTCCGATCCTGATAACGCTCACGAGTCCCGTAAACACCTGGGACTTCCGGTATGACCTCATCGCGGTGCAGCCCACTTACAACGGTGAACCGGTCCCGTTCGAGCCTGTCACCACCCCCGCCGGCATCAGGGCCGACACCGGGCACGGCACCTTTGAGATCTGTTTTGAGGATAACCTCTGCCTGCGGATCAGGAGCACGGGCGGCCTCGGAGTACGTTTTTTTATGAAGTTCAATCGTTTCGAGCAGTTTTACGACAGACTCGACGGCTCGGTGGAGGCAGTCTTCCGCCCGATGACCGGCGAGTTTCTGTTTGAGGCTGTAAGCGGCCGCCAGACGTACAGGACCGAGTATCTTCCGGACGAGTGCAGATCGTCGGACACGTACGTATACTGGGAGCCCCGGGACGGCGTCGCCGAGGGCTATATCGCCCACAGGGAGCACAACGTCAAACGCCGCACCCTCACCCGCACGATCGAACAGTGCTTCAAAGACAATAAAGCGAATTTCGAGAAGTTCTATGCCGATACGTATAAGCTGCCGGACGAGAAGATCCGCGGTCCCTTTGAAGTGAGCGTTTACATGATATGGTCGCACCTTATCACGGATTACGGGGCGATCAAAGGCGCAGCCGTGTATATGGGCAAGAGCGGCGTTATGCGTTATGCGAAAGGTTGGCATCAGGCGATGCAGGGCGCTGCCGCGTGGCGCAACCTGGAGCTGGCTCTCGAGCTCATCTACCAGATCCCGGCGACAGCCGACGAATACGGCATGGCGTCGGGCGGCATAAGCAACATCGGCGCCCATTACAGAAATCCCATGGCCCCTATCCACGGTTGGGCGCTCGCTTACGTCGTCAAACGCCACGGCGGCTGGGACTGTCTCTCCGAGGAGTGGGCGAGGAAACTGTACGATATCCTTGTTTTCAATACGCAGTGGTGGCGCGAGTTCTCCGACGTCGACGGAAACGGTATTATAGGCTATACTCACTCCGATTCGAGCGGCTGGAACGATGCGACGATGTTCCTCGCGGGCGTGCCTGCCACAACGCCCGACATCTCGGCATGGCTCGTCGTGCAGACGGAGGTCTGCGGGCATCTTGCCAGGCGCCTCGGAAAGAACGCGGAGGCCGATTACTGGTTCGAGTTTTCTGATCGTATGCTCAAAGACATGATCGACTACCTGTGGGACGGCGAGAAATTTGTCGTCAAACACGATATCACGGGGGAGATCCCGCCGAGCCACAGCATAGGCCTGTTTCAGGTCGTCATGCTCGGAAAACGCCTGCCGCAGCACATAACGGACAAGCTGGTCGCCGCGCTTGCCGACAAATCCAGATTCAACGCCCCGCAGGGATTCACGCTCGAGGCGATGGACAGCCCGTATTATGACGTCCGCGGAAAGGCCATGTGCCTCGGGCGGATCTTCGGTATGGCTAATTTCTATGCGATCTACGGCCTTTATCAGTCGGGAGAGATCGATTTTGCCCTGGAGAGGGCCAGGAACTGGGCGGAAGAGGCCGTCGAGTACGGTCCGCAAACGATAATGCCGAGCCCTCCCCAGACATGGGAGCCGATGAAGATCGAGGGGAAGGTGTTCGACTGCCTGCCCACCGTATATCCGCCCGCGGGCCTGTCCTCCTGGGGCTGCGGCACATACCTGAACATCGCCAATATGCTCGACGATGACTTCTGCGCCTGAAAGGAGAGAGAAAGATGTTTGGTACAAATGAAAAATTCCGGCTTGACAGAGTGCCTTTCAGCACAAGAGGCTCGTATGTCTGCATAATCGAGAACGGTCCGGATCACGGGCTGCTGCTGACAACTTCCCACTCCCAGTTTATCGGCGACGGTATCCCCCGGGGATTGACCTTAACGTTTACTGACGGAGAGAACGAACTGCCGTTCACCTATTTCTGCGAGCCCGCGAAGCTGACGGTCACGACCGAAAAGGGTACGGCGGAGTTCGTTTTTCAGTCCGGCGGCATACTGCGCGTCCGCGTCACGGGCATAAGCGTCCGGTTCAACTACGAGACCGCCGCCTTTGAAGGCGCCTGCTATGTAGATGACGACGTCTTCCAGATGGCCGGCTCTTTCGGCAAGTTTGATTTTGTCCCGATCGTTCCCGGCTGCATGGAGGAGAACTCAAAATGGAACTTCAGAAACGCCGCGTCGGATGATTTTCACCTGTCGGTGAACCCGGTATCCGAATGCGGCACCGGCGAGATCGCTCTCTACCACTTCGATTCAAACAACAGGCCCGCCGAGAAGTACATACGCTTCGACCTCGCATACGAGAACACGAAAGAAGCGTTCCGGCTGTTTTGCACCGACCTTCCGGACCCCGCCGGCGAGTACGCGGAAATGGCCGAGGCAGCGAAATATCTGCTCTGGATAAGTGAGATCGGCCCCGACCGCGCTCTGAAGAACAACGTTTTCTACGCGACGAAGCTGCACCTTATAAGGGCGTACATGTGGCATCAGCCGATCGCCGCAATGGCTTTCGTGAAAAACGCGAAAGCCGCGTGGAGATATATCAAGAACGTGTTCGCCTACCAGGCTGAGGACGGGGACATCCCCGATTCGATCAATGAGGAGAATCAATTCGAATGGGTCTCCTCCAGAATGCCGATCTACGGATGGGCCGTCTGCTGGATACTTGACAACCTTGATACTGCGCGGCTCAGGTACATGGACTACGACGACATGTACCACTGCCTGACGCGCTACGCGAACTGGTGGATGGATTCGCGCGATCCGGGAGGCAAGGGCGCTCCCTGTTACGTTACGGGGCGCGACTGCGGATACTATGATTCGAGCCTGTTCGACCACGGCCTGCCCGCCCGGACACCGGACCTTCTGGCATATACGGCTCTGCTTTTTGAAGCCTGCTCCCGGCTAGCGGCGCTGACGCGCCGAAACGAAAAGGCCGCCTCCTGGGCCGCGAAATCGCAGTCGATGATAGATTACCTTGTTAAGAACCTGTGGAACGGCGAGGTGTTCCTTGTCGAAAATGCGGTGACCGGGGAGAAATTCTCCTCAAACAGCGCCCTCGCCCTGACCCCCGTTATTCTGGGAAAGCGCCTGCCCGCCGACGTTCTTTCGGCTCTGACCTCAGGCATACTCAATGCCGGCACGTTTAAAACAAGCGGCGGCTTCGGCTCCGAATCTCTGAGAAGCCCGCGCTATGATCTCGGCGCCACTGCGCGGGGCCGCATCGCCGCTCCGATGCAGCTGACGCTCATTCAGGGGCTCAAGGCTTCCGGTCTTGAGGACGCCGCCAGAGCGGCGGCAGCCGACTACCTGGCGGCAGTGGCAAAGGAGGGCTTTGCTTTTGCCATAGATCCGACCGGTACGGCTGAGCGCGATTTTACACCCTTCTCCCCCGACTGGCCTTTCTGCTGCGTCACTGCCGCGGTTTTCCTTAATACCGCAAACGATTTCAGTTAGTTTTCCGGCGTTTTGACAAATCTGCGATCGTACGTTCGCGAACGCGATACGGCCGGATAGCCGCGTGTATGAGACCGCGCCCCGCACCGGACCTGTTCCCGGTGCGGGGCGCCGCATCCCGCGCGCCTCAATATACTCTGACTCCGAGGATATGTATAAACCGCGCCCGTGCGTACACGTATGAAGAGAGCGGCCGCCACAGTGAATCATACGTATGTGTCGCTACGTAGATCTCGCCATTTTTTATGCCGACTATAACGGGCGAGTGATAGAACGTGCCGTCATCCCTGCCCAGCTGCACTATATCGCCTGCCTCCGCACCGCCCCTCTGTACGGTCTTCGCGAAAGGCCCAGCCCCTTTATTTCCGACGAGGAAGTTGTACAGATGCTCCACACCCGTCCATGAGGCCGTTCTGTTGTTCGCGGATATGTAGTACCAGCCCGTTACAGGCGTGTAATTCATAACGCCGCTCCCGGCAAAGATACACTGCGACGCGAAGTTAGTACAGTCGCCTCCGAGTCCGTTGAAGCTGTAGTAGGCTGGATTTCTGCCGAGAGCCCATCTTTCCGCGTATTCGACTGCGGCCTCCCTGTTATATGAACGCTCTCTCATACTGCGCCCTCACCCCGATACCCTCCCAAAACTCCGCATCCCGCCCGCGCATGCGTTCACGCTCTTTTTCGGGCGGACCTACAGAGCAGTTTATGATGAAATCCCGGGTATTGTTCCGTCGCCCCGGAGCTCTGCGGCGTTTTCTATTGACGTTTCCGGGCAGGATAGTAAAATAAAACCGGCCGCCGCCGATCTCCGGGGGAAAGGAAAGGATCTGCACATATGACAAGAGCCCAATGGGAAGCAATCACGAGCACCGTGAAAGGCACAAACAAATGTGTCGCCGCTGCGGCAATAATCGACAGTCCGTGGATCCCCGGTTATTGCGGCTGCTCTTTCCTTGATTTTTACTGCCGACCGGATATCTGGTTTGAGGATTATAAGAAGGTGCACAATGATTTTCCCACCGTTTCGTTCCTGCCGGACTGGTGGGTCGAATACGGAATGGCGGCCGAGCCAAGCGGATTCGGTGCGCGGATCCGCTTTTCCGACGACAATATGCCGACCGTTTACCCCGTGATCGACAGCCAGGATAAGATCGGGGAAATCACCGCCTCACTCCCCGACCCCGACCCGCGCGCCGACGGCCTGATGCCGCTGATACTGAATATGCAGCGCATGCACATGCCCCGGATAGAAGAGATTGGCGAGATAGTCCCGATGGTCTGCGCGCGGGGACCCTTTACGATCGCGTCGCACCTGCTCCCGATGACAGATCTGTTGATATCCGTCATGGAAGAACCGGAGGTCGTGCTGAAGCTCCTTCGCAAGACGACCCGCCTTGTAATAAGGTGGCTTCAAGCGCAGCTGGAGAGCGTCCGTACAGCGGAGGCCGTCATGGTCCTGGACGACGTATGCGGGTTTCTTGACGCCGATACGTTCCTCAGAACAGCCTTCCCGCTCTTCAGGGAGATCTTCGACGCTTTCCCCGGCATGATCCACATGTTCCATAACGATACGCCGAGGGATTCCTGCTATCCGTTTCTCGAAGCTATGGGTGTGGACATTTTCAATTTTTCACACGGGATCGATATCGGCTCCGTCCGCAGGGCTGTCGGAAAAAGAGTGGTCCTGATGGGCAACGTGCCCCCCATGTCACTGTCCCGCCTGACACCGGAAGAGGTGTACTCCGAATCAAAGCGGATCCTTCACAGATACTGCGATGTTAACGGCGGCCCCGGAGGGCTCCTGCTCAGTGTCGGCGGCGGCGTTCCGATGGGAGCGAAGGGCGAAAACCTGCGGGCCGTGATACGCGCGGCAGATGAGTTCAACGCGAAACTCCTGCCCTGACAGACAAGGATGGTTTACCCGAATGCCTGAAATATTAGCGCCTGCCGGAGGAATGGAGCATCTCACCGCCGCCGTTCGCTGCGGAGCCGATGCCGTGTATCTCGGCACCAAAAATTTCAACGCCCGGCGCAGGGCCGAAAACTTTGATGAAACGACACTGAAAGAGGCGGCGGCATATTGCCGCGCCCGCGGCGTAAAGCTCTACGTCACGGTGAACACCGTTGTGACGGACAGCGAGCTTGACGATGTGGAGCGCGAGGTCGATATGATAGCCGCCTCGGGAGCAAACGGTATTATCATACAGGACATGGCTGTGCTTGACCTGCTTTTAAACAAGTATCCGTCCATCGAGCGGCTGGCGTCGACGCAGACGGCGGTCCACAACGTGAGCGGAGCGCGGCAGCTTGAGGACATGGGCTTTGACCGCATTGTCCTTGCAAGGGAGCTCTCTCTCGACGAGATGGAGAAGATCTGCGCCGCCGTCAGCATAGGTACTGAAGCTTTCGTCCACGGAGCGCACTGCATGAGCGTGTCCGGGATGTGCTATCTTTCGTCCGCCATCGGCGGCCGGAGCGGGAACCGCGGCATGTGCGCTCAGCCCTGCAGGTTGAACTTCCGCAGCGGCGTCAGGGAATACGCGCTCTCGCTTAAGGACCTTTCATGTATATCGCATCTTCGTGATATGGCGCGCTCGGGTATCGGGTCGTTCAAGATAGAGGGCAGAATGAAGCGCCCCGAGTACGTAGCCGCCGCGGTCACCGCGTGTAAACGCGCTCTTGCGGGCGAGGACATCGATACGGAGATCCTCAAGCGCGTTTTTTCAAGGTCAGGCTTTACCGACGGATATCTCACCGGAAAGCACGATAACGGCATGTTCGGCCGCCGTCTGAAAGAAGACGCCGCCGGCACGGAGCTCGTGCTGAAGTCGCTGCGCTCCCTTTACAAATCGGAGACCCCGCTTGTCGGCGTTGACATGTGTTTTCGCCTGGAGCCCGACAGCCCTTCGGAGCTGTCCGTCAGCGACGGGGACCGCAGCGTCACCATATACGGAGCCCGCGCCGTGTCCGCGCTCAACCATCCTCTTGACGGCCGGAGCGCAGAGGATTATCTGACAAGGACAGGCGGAACGCCCTTCTATGTCAAAAGCTTTGTCGCAAACATCGCACCGGGGCTTTTCCTTGCGGCCGCAGAGCTGAACGCGCTGCGCAGGAAAGCGCTTGACGCTCTGTATAATGCGAGGGCAGATATAGTACCCGCCGAGGCGAAAAACCGGCGCACGAACATCGCTCCCGCTCACACTTTTTCCGGGCGCGGGGAGCTGTGGGGGCGGTTTTCCGCCTGCGGCCGTGTCGCCGGAGCGGACGAGCTTGAGAAAATCATACTTCCGGCGTACGAGATAACGACGGATACGATAGAAAAATACGGCGGCAAACTCATTGCCGAACTTCCAGCAGTTCTGTTCCCCAACGACGAGGCCGATCTTGTCCGCCGCCTCGGGTCGCTGAAAAACGCGGGGCTTCGTGAGGTCATGGCCGACAATATCTACGGCGTCCGCCTGGGAAAAGAGCTCGGTCTCAGCGTTCGCGGCGGTGCGGGCCTCAATATCACCAACACGGCCGCCCTTGAAATATACCGGGGCGCGGGTATCATCTCGGCCACAGTCTCATTTGAACTGTCAATGCGTTCCATAAAGCAGCTGGGCGGCTCTATACCCAGGGGGATCGTCGCTTACGGGAGGCTGCCGCTTATGCGTCTGCGTTTATGCCCCGCCCGCCCGGCGTCAGGCTGCTCATCCTGCGGCGGCAGCGCCCTCCTTACCGACAGGCTGGGAGTACGCTTCCCGGTCGTATGCGACGGCAGAGGCTTCAGCACGCTCCTGAACAGCGTACCGCTCCATATAGCGGACAGGAATCTCGACGGTCTTGAATACCTGCTCCTGTACTTCACCGTTGAAGACCGCGAGGAGATCTCGAAAATAATCGGCGAATACCTGACAGGGCAAAAAAGCGCGTCCCCCCGCACCGGCGGGCTGTACTACAGGGAACTATTGTAATCCACCCGGAAGATTGGAAGACGCGGGCTGTCCACTATCATTTTGCGCAAAACAGTGGTATAATTTAATATTAAGATCATTGTATAATCAGCATTCTCTGCGATGCTCGCCGCAGCGGACCGACCGGAAGGAGAGATTATAATGTCCGAACGATTGACACTGACGAGTGAAGAAAACGTGCGTCTGAACCGCGACGCGTATAAAAACGCGTTCTTGATAGACACAAAACCCCGGGAGATCGAACCCTGGGATAAGGAGTGGGGCGTCGCCATCTCCGGCAACACGCCGGAACCGTCGCCGTTCCCGAGGATCAACAGGATACTCTCTGTCACGAAAAAAACCACCAACGGTTTCGTATCCCCCGAGCGGGCAATGCTCGTAACGCAGGCATACAAAGAACACCCCGGGGAACCGCAGGAACTGAAGTGCGCCAGAGGGATAGCGAACGTCCTGCTCAACACGCCGATATACATATATGACGACGAGCTTATTGTCGGCTGTCTGGGCTGCGACAAAAAGGGCGCTCCCGTCCACCCCGAATTCGGCCTGAACTGGGTCGTCGACGAGATGCGCAACGGCCTCATGGATTACAGCGAGCAGAGGACCCACGACTATTTCTCCTACACGCCCCGGACACAGGAGGAGCTCGAATCCATCCGCGGCTTCTGGGACGGCTGCACCGTACAGGATTACACCGACAGCCTCGTGACCGAAGAGCTCGTCAAAGGCTCCCATGACGGTAAGGGAGTATTCTTCGCGGACGCGTACGTTTTCTGCGGCGCGGGGCATCTCGGCATTGAGCAGGAGCGCCTGATGAGGCTGGGCTTCGGCGGCATAGCGGACCTTATCGACGAGTACGAATCAAAGCTGGATATGTCAAAACCCGGGGATATCGAAAAAAGCGTGTTCTATAAAGCGGCGGGGATCGTCAACGATGCAGCCTCCGCACATATAAAGCGGTACGCGGCGCTGGCGCGGGAGATGGCCTCGGCCGAAAAAAACCCCGCGAGGCAGGAGGAGCTCCTCCAGATAGCCTCCAATTGCGAATGGATCAGCGTCAATCCGCCCCGCACGTTCTGGGAAGCGCTGCAGCTCCTCCACTTCGCAAATGCCATGATCCTGATCGAATCCAGCGGCCACTCCGTATCGTACGGGCGTTTCGACCAGTACTTGTACCCGTTCTTCCGCCGCGATATTGACACGGGGACCTCGACCCGCGCCGCCATTCAGGAGCTCATCGAAAACTTCTACATAAAGATCTGGGACATGAACAAGCTGAGGAACCACGTGCTCATCAAGACGTTCGGCAACGGGGGCATCGGCGGCCCTGCGATGACGGTCGGAGGCATCCTCCCCGACGGGAGCGACGGCACGAACGAGCTCACGTTCATGGCTCTTGACGCCCATGCCCACGTGCGGATCCCCAACCCGTGGCTCGCGGTGCGGATGCACAGCGGCACACCGCGGGAGCTCAAAGTAAAGATAGCAAACACCATCCGACTCGGTACGGGCGAGCCGAAGATCTTCAACGATGACGTGACGATACCCTCCATGCTCTCTTCGGGCATCGAGCTTGAGGACGCGCGCAACTACCACGTCGTCGGGTGCGTTGAGCCGGACGTGTCCGGCAAGGAATACGGCTGGCACGACTGCGGGCATATGAATATCGCCAGAGTGCTGGAGCTCGCGATCAACGACGGGCGATGCTTTAACTGCGGGCCCTCCTGCCCCCGCTGGGCTAAGTGCGGGGCGACAGGTTCATGTCTCGGCCTGCGTACCGGCAGCCTTGAAACGATGACGTCTTTCGATCAGGTCCTGCAGGCGTATGACGAGCAGATGAAATACTGGTGCGACAGGCTTGTGGGATATCTCAACGCCGTGGATATCGCCCATATGGCGGTGCGCCCGCTCCCTCTCCTCTCGATCCTGATGGATAACTGCATAGAGTCGGGTAAAGACGTGGTCCGCGGCGGCACAAAGTACAATTTTTCCGGCCCCCAGGGCATCGGGATAGGCACCACGGGGGACGGCCTCGCGACGATAAAACAACTCGTCTTCGATGAAAAAAAGATCACCGGCAAGGAGCTCCTCGATGCTGTCCGCGCGAACTGGGAGGGCTATGAGCCGCTGTACGCCTACGTAAACTCGGACAGAGTGCATCACTACGGCAACGACGACGACTATGCCGACGAGCTGACGAAATTCGCGATGGACACCTGGTGCAAACACATTGAAAAGCGGCCCGCGGCCCACGGCGGCTTTTTCCAGCCCGGAGCGTACTCGGTAACGGTCAACGTGGCTCACGGCAGAAACCAATGGGCCTCCGTCGACGGGCGAAAGGCCTTTGAGCCCGTCTCCGACTGCATGGGTGCGGTCCATACCCGTCTGGGCTCCCACGACGTCCGGGGTCCTCTCGCTATCCTGAGATCGGTCACCAAACTTGACCACGCCCGCGCGACGAACGGGACCCTGCTCAACTGGAAGTTCGCGCCCGGTTCGGTGTCCGGCGAGACGGGGCGGGAGGCACTCATCGCACTGATCGAGGAATACATCCACCGCAAGGGTATGCACAGCCAGTTTACCGTGGCTGATCAGGAGACTCTCATCGCCGCGCAGAGAGAACCCGACAACTACAGGGATCTTCTCGTGCGCGTTGCGGGATACAGCGCTTACTTTGTTGAGCTCGACAGAGCTCTTCAGGACGACATAATAGGACGAACTTCACTCTCTTTTGATTGAACGCAGTCCCCCGGCGGCGGAGGATAATATGCTGCACACGACTGCCGCAGGCGAGCCCTGCGCGCTTATCACCGAAATACAGAAGTATACGATACATGACGGGCCCGGCATACGCACGGAGGTATTCTTTAAAGGCTGTACCATGCGCTGCCTCTGGTGCTCCAATCCCGAGGCGATCTCCCCCGGGCAGCAGCTTGGCGTCTACCCCGAAAAATGTCAGGGATTGGAAAAATGCGGCCTCTGCATGCGGGTGTGCCCCGGCAGGGACCTGATCGAGCACGACGGATCCGGTCCCGTTGCGCGGGTGAATATGGGGGAGCTCTGCAAAGACTGCCTGCGCTGCGCCGAAGTCTGCCCCGGCAGAGCCATACGGCTCTGGGGAGAAAAGATGACGGTGCCGCAGCTCATGAAGATCATCGAAGAAGATCGCAGCCTCTATGACAGAACGGGCGGAGGAGTGACGCTCTCCGGCGGAGAAGTCCTCGTGCAGTGGGAATTCGCGCAGATGCTCTGCGGCGCCTGCGCGAGCGCCGGGATAAACGTATGCGTTGAATCGGCGCTCAACTGCCCGGAAGAGCATATGCGCGCGGTCTTAAGTACTGCCGATCTCGTCATCACGGACATCAAGCATATGGACCCGGACGTCCACCGCTCCCTGACCGGGAGCGGCAACGAAAGGATCCTCTCAAACATAAAATGCCTTCATGCCATGGGAAAGAAACCGGTCATAAGGACCCCCGTCGTCGTCGGATACAACGCAGATGAAGGAAATATCAGGTCCACGTCGCGCTTCATAGCGGAAGAACTGCACGGCGAAATACTCGCCTGGCAGCTTCTGCCCTTCAAAAAACTGGGCACAAAAAAATACGCCTCACTCGGCTTGGAATACCCGATGAGCGATTATACTCCGCCGGAGCGGACCGAGTGGGAACCCATGATCATGCGCTATGTCGACATGATCCGAAACGAGTACGGTCTGCCCGCTTTCGCCGGTTCTTCGGATATAATAAACGTGTGATGTCGCGCACGGCCGCGAAATAAGAAGCGCTTTGAAAGCCTCTACGGTCCTTCAAAGCGCTTCTGCTTATTAAAATAAATATAAAGTCAGTTCTCCATTTTCGAGATCAGCGCTTCGATCTGATCCGAGAACCGCGCGAGGTCTTTGTTTGACATTCCTTCCGATTTGCGGGCGATCTCCTCCAGGCGGCTTACCGCACGGAGCAGTTTGTTGTACGCGGCCCTGCCCGCGGCGCTCTTTGTGAATGTCTCCTTGACCGGTATCCCCGCGGGTGTTTCGACAAACTCGCCGCGCGCCAGGTCAAAAACGGTGCAGCTGAACGGAGCGTAAGCTCTGTAGCCCTCCTGTATGAGGTATGCGGTGAATTCCTCGCACACTTCGACCTGTCCGTGGTTTACAAACACCATCTCCGGTTTTTTTTCAAAATGCGAGAGCCACGCCATAAGGCCCGCCCTGTCCGCGTGCCCGCTCTTTCCGGGAAGAAAACCGATCTCCGCCCGGACAATTATCTCCTCGCCAAAAAGCTTCACGCGCTTAACGCCGTTCAGCAGGGCTCTGCCGAGCGTGCCCTCCGCCTGATAGCCGACGAAAAGTATAAGGTTTTTTTCATCCCAGAGGTTGTGCTTGAGATGATGGCGGATACGGCCTGCCTCGCACATGCCGCTTGCGGATATGATGACCTTCGGCTCCGTATTTGAGTTTATCTGTTTTGATTCTTCGCTCGTTTCCGACACTCTCAGCCCCGGAAACATGAGCGGATTGATCCCCGCGTCAACCAGTGCCAGCGTTTCGCTGTCGAGGCACTCGCGGTCGGCCTGCAGAAAGATCCCGGTGGCGGCGTTGGCCAGAGGACTGTCAACATACACCGGAAAACCGTCATGCTCCTTTACGAGCCCTTTCTCCTTTATCTCCCTGATAAAAAAAAGCATTTCCTGGGTCCTGCCGACGGCAAAGGAGGGGATCACCACGTTGCCGCCCCTGTCGAGCGTCCGCTGGAGGTAGTCAGCCAGAGTGTTGCACCCCGGGGTCGACGCTTCGTGGAGCCTGTTTCCGTAAGTTGACTCCATGACGAGATAATCTGTTTCGCTGACAGGCTTGGGATCGTTGATGAAAGGCTGGTTTATATTCCCTATATCCCCGGAGAAAACGATCTTCTTTTCTACGCCGCCCTCATTCAGCCAGATCTCGATCGCCGCCGAGCCGAGCAGATGGCCGATGTCGTTGAAGCGAATGATAACATTCTCGGAGATCTGTATCTTCTCGCCGTACCTGCAGCTTCTCAGATGGCTGATCGCGAGAAGAGCGTCCTGCTTCGTGTATACCGGCTCGCTCTGTACTTCACCGGAGCGCTTTGCTTTTCTGTTTCGCCACTCGCTGTCGACCTCCTGAATATGCGCGCTGTCCATCAGCATGATCCTGCACAGATTACAGGTCTCTTCCGTAGCGTATACGCTTCCCGTATATCCGTCCTTATACAGCTTTGGTATCTTTCCGCTGTGGTCGATATGGGCGTGTGTCAGAAGAACGTAATCTATCTTGTCCGGGCTCACAGGTATCTCGCAGTTTACAAACGTATCTTTTCCCTGTTCCATGCCGCAGTCAACGAGGATGTGCCGGCCGCCGACCTCAATGAGCGTGCAGCTTCCGGTTACTTCATGTACTGCGCCCAGAAAAGTGATCTTCATATATATCCCCCCCATTAGAGGGAATTATACTACTTTTATCCGCATATATAAAGAACTAATTCAGGGCACGGCCCGGGGCTCCGGGGCGGGAGATCCCGATACATTTGTTTTATCCCGGACGGAAGTTCCGAACCGCCGGGTACCGCCGAGCCGAAAACCCGGGCAGCAGTTTCCGGCTTTGTCATGGCATCCTGAGATTTGTTTCGGCTCATGCCGCGTTTTCGAGCGCTGAGCCTCCGGCCTCAAGCATCTTTTCTATGCTTATGGCATATCCTCTTGTCGGGTCGTCCACCAGCACGTGCGTCACCGCGCCGATTATCATACCGTTTTGAATGATCGGGCTGCCCGACATCCCCTGCACTATCCCGCCCGTCATCTCAAGCAGCTCGGGATCCGTTACGCGTATTAAAAGATCCTTGTAACTGTCTTTTGCATCGCCGTTGATCTTTACGATCTCAACGCCGTATTCGCGCACTTCCTCTCCGTAAACATTGGCATATATAACGGCTGCCCCGCATTCGACCTGGGATATGCTCGCAACCGGCACGGGTCCGGAGCCTTTGAACAGGTCCTCGTTCAAAGGACCGCCGAAGATGCCGCACTCCGTATTCGACCTGATCTCGCCCAGATTTGAAGACAGGTCGAAATCGCCTTCAAGATGTCCCGGAGCGCCGCGTTCGCCCTTGACAGCCGCAGTCACGCTGGCCCGTGTGATCCTCCCGTGCCACAGGGGCATCAAGATACCGGAATCATTTATTCCGTGACCGAGAGCCGCAAAAATCTGTTCCTGAGGGTCATAATATGTCATGGTACCTATGCCTTCGACCGTATCTTTGACCATGATACCTATATGGATATCTCCTTCAAGGTCGCAGACCGGCAGCACGTCTGTTTCAAAAGCTATCCCGGACCGAATAACTGACAGCTTTGCGCTTTTTTCCCCCTCCGCCGAAAGTATTTCGGCGAAGGATCTTATATCGGGCGTCGCAATACCGTTGATCGCGACGATCAGGTCACCCGACGCGAGACCCGCCTTTCTTGCCGGGCATAATGTGCCCTCTTTGCTCTCCACCGTCGTCAGCGCCGTTATCAGAAGTCCCCCCGCGTTTATCTCAACGCCTACTGTCTTTCCCAACGGTATCAGCTCGCGTCCGCCGCTCCGTACGCCGGCTTCGGCACCCGTGAAGCACACGATGACAAGGACCAGCAGCGTGCAGGCAATGCGTCTCATATTTTTCATTTTCATGCTCGATCGTCCCTTTCGTATCAAGATTCCGCCGCAGCTCGATTTCATTATGGCTCGATGAGCACGAAAAACGCGATCGATAAAGTGTCAATTTCCTGCAGTCGACCCTATACAGAATACGGCATTCCGAGCGCTGCAGGCCGCGTGCGCGCCGCCGGGTATAAAGGATGGAAGACGTTCGATATTTTCTCTGTGCAATATCTGTTTTTCGTTCAGATATGTACGACTAAAAAACCCTTTTTTTGTGATGTTTGGTGTCGCATATTTCTATGTGCTCGATATCGATCAGTATGATATCCTCTCCTATTCGCACTATTTTCTCCCAGGGCACGACAAATTCTTCGCCGTGTCCGAACATGCCGCAAAACTTCGCCGGACCCGGTATAATGATCGCCGTGATCTTTCCGCATACCAGATCAAGTGCCAGGTCGAACACATAGCCAAGGCGGCTGCCGTCGCAGATATTGATGACTTCTTTGCAGCGCAATTCGCTAAATCTGCCGTTTTTCACCAACCCTTCGCCCATATCCATCACCCCGCTTTCAGGCATATATTCCGGCGCGCCGTATCAGCTGCGCGCATTTTTGCCTCTCATTATTCTATTACGGTCCCGCATGTCCTATTCCGACGAAATTTGATGCCGCCCGAGCGCATCCGAAGCTCCGCGCCGCAGAAAATGCGTGAAATCAAAACAAAACGGAGCGCATCTTCGGGATGCTGTCTTAGAAAGAACGGAAACACCTCATCCGGCCGGCTGCTCCGCCCTAGCGGCGAGGTCTTTCCCCGTCCGTTTCAAAGAACAAACGTTCTTTGAAACGCAAAAAGAGCGCCTCTTCGGGCGCTCCCTCTGTTGCCGCATATTTCCGGCCGGTTTTCCGGCCTTTTTCTTTTTCGGCTCCTCGCCGTTAATCCCGGATCCACGGAGCGGTTATGTTATCTGCTGCGCTTTTATCAGGTTCGTCGAACCGCTGATACCAACGGGCACGCCCGCCGTCAGCACGATCGTATCTCCATTTTTTACAAACCGGGTGCGCGCCGCCAGGCTTACTCCCTCTTCGAAGGCCTCGTCTGTCGAACTCAGGTGCTTTTGACATACGATCGGAGTTACGCCCCAGGAGATAGACAACTGCCGCCTGACTTTCTCGCTCTCGGTGACAGCTATAATCGGGCAGGCCGGTCTGAACCTCGATATCATCCTCGGCGTGTGGCCTTTGGACGTGATCGTGATGATCGCGCTGGCCCCGAGGTCCATCGCCGTCATGCAGCACGCGTGGCTGACAGCGTCAGCGACGCTCGTTCTTCTTTTTTCAAAACCCAGCCTGCGAAACCTTTTCCAGTAATTGATGGCCTCTTCAGCCGCAAGGATCGTCTTCGTCATAGTCATAACGCTCTCGAGCGGGTATTTTCCGGACGCGGTCTCTCCCGAGAGCATGACGCAGCTCGCGCCGTCAAAAACCGCGTTTGCCACGTCGCTGATCTCCGCTCTCGTCGGCCTCGGGTTCCTTATCATAGAATCGAGCATCTGCGTTGCCACTATTACGGGCTTGCCCGCCATGATGCCCTCCGAGATCATCCTTTTCTGGATCACAGGGACGTCCCATGCCGGAACTTCAACGCCGAGATCCCCTCTAGCCACCATGAGGGCGTCCGAGACCTCGATGATCTCGTCAAGATTTTTTACTCCCTCGCTGTTTTCGATCTTGGCTATGACTTTAATGTCTTCGCCCCCGTACTTACTCAGCACGTTTTTTACGGCGAGAACGTCCTCCCTGCTCCTGATAAACGACGCCGCTATATAATCCATGTCGTTCTCGACGGCAAAGCGGATATCCTTCTCGTCCTCCTTTGACAGCTCGGAAAACCTGATGTTCACCCCGGGAATATTCACGCTCTTGTGGTTTGTGATAACGCCGCCGTTTTCAACGGTACAGATGATGTCCCTTTCCCTGATCTCGCAGGCACTGAGCTCGACCAGCCCGTCATCGATCAGGATCCTGTCTCCCGGGTGGAGCTCGTTGTGAAGATTCTTGTAGGTCACGGAGACTCTGTGCCCGTCACCTTCGGCTTCGTCCGTCGTCAGAACGAACGTCTCCCCCCTGACCAGCTCGGCGAGCCCCGTTCTGAACGTCTTTATCCTGATCTCCGGGCCCTTCGTATCGAGGATCGTAGCGACACTCAGCCCCAGCTCATCCCTCACCTCTTTAAACTGATCGAGCATCGCTTTGTGTGACTCATGTGTACCGTGGGAGAAATTCACCCTTACGGCGTTGACCCCGGCAAGAAGCAGCTTTCCGAGCAATGCCCTGTCGTTTACCGCAGGTCCGAGCGTGCAGATGATTTTTGTTTTTTTCAAAGACGCTTCCGCTCCGAAATCGTTCGATCCTAACACTTATTACCCCCCTCACCGCGGCATGCCGCAGTTTTTCCTCATTCGATACCGGGATTTTCCCGGAAAGTGTGCCGCACTGCGCGGCTCAGCTCTTGACAAGTGCCTGAAGCACCGTGTTCGCGATACTTCCCGCCACTTCGCTTCCGGAGCCGCTGTGCTCCGATATCACGACGAAAGCGTACGGGTTATTCGGGTCGTCGAGGAAACCGGCGAACCACGCGTGCGGATTCGCCCCCGAACCGACCTCCGCCGTACCGGATTTCGCGCAGATTTTCAGGCCGGGAAAGTTTGAAGAGCCATAGCTCTGCGTTACGTTGTTCGCCATCATCTCTTTCAAAAGGCCGGCAGTCACAGGCGATATCAACTGCTCTCCTTTTTTGCCTTCCATCCCCGCTATCAGGGACGGGAGCCTTTGCTCGCCGCCGTTTGCGATCGCTCCCATGAAAGTCATCAACGTGCACGGGTTGACAAGATTCGTGTACTGCCCGATGCCCGCCCACGCCAGGTCGCCGGTGTTCGCTCCGTTAAGATCGAAATTACCCGACGAGGTTTTCAGCCCCTGAAAGCCGATCCCCCCGCAAACGCCCGTATCCTCCACGAAATCACCAAGAATGTCGCTGCCGAGCTGAACTGCGATCTCGGCGAACGCGGCGTTGCAGCTCTTCGCGAGCGCAGTTTTGAAACCGATCTCCCCGTGAACATTGTTGCATACGATCTTCTGGCCGCTGAGGGTCAGCGAGCCCCGGCATACGAACTTCTGCGTGAAGATGTCGTCTATCGTGTCTATAGCGCAGGCCGCCGTAACTAGTTTGAAAACGGAGCCCGGCACATATGCCGACGAAAGGAATCTGTTTACGTATACTCCCTCGTAACCGACCTCGGACTCGGACAGGTCGGGAGGGCTGTACGGGTCATACGTGGGGGAACTGACCATACAGAGTATCTCCCCCGTCTTGTAGTTGTACACTCCGACGGTGCCGGCCGCCCCTTTAAGAGCGCTCAGCGCGATCTTGCAGAGCCCGGCGTCAAGGGACAGCGTCAGGGAATCGGCGCGTGAGGAGACTCCGGAGAACGGATTATACCCCGTAAGCTCTTCCGAGAACACCTTCAGGGCAGGTGAAAAGATATATCCGTCCAGATCTCCTATGGTATGAAGAGTGCTCATACGGATCCCCGGGTCATCGCTGTAGGCTCTCTTGCCGTCCGCGGCAGTAAGCAGGGGAAGCCCGTTTCTGTCGTAGACGTCGACCGTACTCGACTGCACGGCGCCGGACAGATGACTGTTCGCGTAATAGGTCGCCCATGACTTGCCTTCCGTAACATACATAAAGACAAAGTAACCGAGCCCAATCGTCAGAACGGCAGCCAGGATCACGGCTGCGGCGGAACGGCGCGCAACTTTCTTCATATATCCCCGCTGCCCCCCTGTTTAGCCGCAAAGCTGGCGAACGGCCTTGTGTCGGCGGCCTTGACGTAGGCCAACAGCCCCCAGCTGGCTATCATACTTGAACCCCCGTTTGAAACGAACGGAAACGTCACGCCGGTCATCGGCAATATATCTGTCGAACCGAAAACGTTGAGCATCGTCTGGAAGCAGAACATGCTCATCGCAGCGCATGCCGCGATAACAAAGAATGACGAACGGCCGTTTTGTGCGCATCGCGCCGTGAACATCGCAAGGCACGCGATCGACACCACCGCCATTACCGCGATCAGCAGCCCCCACTCCTCGCAGAGCATACCGAACACGAGGTCGGTGTCCGCCGCGAAGACGTTTGCAAGCCTCCCTCTGCCGGCGCCGAGGCCGAAAAACCCGCCGCTGGCCGCATACATCAGAGTACGTGTCTGCTGGTAGCCCGACGTGTCCGCGTACTCCCATATGTGCCGCCAGGTTTGAAACCGTACGGCTATGTACGGCTTAAAGCGCAGAAGCAGCGCCACCGCGAAAGCCGCCGCTGCGCAGATCAGGACGATGGTGGCGAAACTGCCCGAGCGCATATAGGCTATCACGAGGAACGCCACAAAGAAGATCGCCGCCGTGCCGAAATCTCCTATAACAGCCAGAGCTCCGACGCACAGGGCCGTAAAAATAATAAAGGTAAACAGGTTCCGTTTAGTCACAAGCTTGTCAAGTGTGGACGCTCCGAAGAAAATAAACGCGATCTTGACAAATTCCGACGGCTGCACGGTAATAAAACCGAGATCTATCCAGTTCTTGGAGCCGTATTCCGTAAACCCGAGCGCAATATTCACCGCAAAAAGCGCAAGAGCAATGACGCACATCAGCCAGCGCGTCTTTCTGGCCCGGTTGAGGTTGCGTAAGAACCAGCCCAGAGTAATGAAAACCGCAAGACCCATAACCGCGGCGACCATTTGCTTCAGCAGAGCAGAGGGCGACGATGAGGCCGTGCACGCAAACCCGAGGGTCGCAAGAAAAAACGCGATGATCTCAACCTCGAAGCCGGTGCGGTCGAACAACCTGATCAGAAAATAATAGACCCACATCGTGGCCGCGAGGATACAGAACACGAGAAGGATCATCACGCTCCTGTCCTCACCGGCCGCCAGAAGGAGCTGTACCGCCGTCATTATCTGAAAAACGGTGAGCAAAAAGAAGCTGAGGGCGGGGTTCGCGTAGACGATCTGAGGTCTTGAGGCCATCTCAAGCCTTTCGGCCTGCGATATCGGAATAAGCTGCATCTCCACGTCTGCGAGCGCGAACACGTCGCCGTAACGCAGAGGCACCGTCTTATCGATCCTGCGGCCTCCAGCGTAAACTCCCGATTTCGAATTGGTGTCGCTGAGCAGCCAGCCGCCCGATTCGGAGCGGGTCAGAACGGCGTGAGAGCGCGATACAGAAGAATAATCGACCCGCAGGTCGGCGCTCGAGGCCCTTCCTATCGTATTCTCCCAGTGTCTTACCGGGATCCTCTGTCCGTCCGGCAGGAGAAGATACGCCCATATCTCCGGCTCCCGAAGCGGCTTTATCAATGAGGCAAAGCATCGCAGCAATATAGCGGCCGCAAGAACGGGCAGCGCGTACCGGGCGACAGTCGAATATACGTCAGCGAGAAAAACTGCAAATATGTCCATGTTCGCTCCCTTTTGGTGAAGCCGCCGGTCATTTATCCAGCCCGAGCTGTTTGAGATAGCTGGAGATCTTCTCAACAGATTCCTGGCTGATAATGTGCTCTATCGCGCACGCATCGGCATATGCCACCGACGGCCGGACGCCGAGCACTTTCGTAAACAGATTCTCAATCGCGTTGTGGCGCAGCGATATCATTTCAGCTAGGCGGAGCCCCTGATCAGTCAGATGTATCCTGCTGTACGGGCTGCTCTCGACCATACCGTGCCTGGCAAGGACGGTCATGGCGTCGCTCACGCTCGCCTTTGATACGTTGAGACGCGCCGCAATGTCACTGACACGCGCGCCCAGCTCGCCCTCGGAGCATTCATAGACGGTTTCAAGATACCCCTGCATCGGGACCGACAGTTCATCCAACACGATCACTTCCTTCACCGGCCCGAAATGTCATTATATTCTATATATTTTACATGAGTCGGCGCGATTAGTCAATCATCGGGGGATCGGCTCACCCCGGTGTACGAGCAAAGCCCGCGTTCCGTAACGGACGCGGGCTTTGTGGGTTCACACTGTCAGTCCTCGTACTGCGTTTTTGAGCCGTCGCGGTCTTTCCACGGCGAGTCGTGCGTCCCGTCGAGGTTCATCACCATGAAGGCATACGGCTTGTCTACCCAGCGGGTTATCTGCGGCAGGTGCGAAAAGCCCTTGGGCTGGATATAGACCGTGGGCACGGTGCAGGCATACCGCTCGTCCTCTTCGCCCATGGCAATCTCTATGCAGGCGCCGATATTGAACGGGTCATCGGGGTCAAGACCGGTATGGATGAGTATCTCCTCCTGAGGATGGCTGTGGCTCTCGCCTCCGCGGTGCCATACGCCCTCCTTGGAGTAGTGCCCGAACAGGAAGTTCAGATTGAAGTTCTGCAGCTCGTCGCCGTACAGCCAGACCATGTTGTCCGCGTTGCCGGGTCCCAGCTCACCGTGGTTCCTCGGGTGCATGACGCCGCGTTCGTCGACAAAGTTCACGTAGCCCATGCCGCTGCCGTCCTGGCTCTTGTCGGCGCCGCCGCTGTGCAGGGGACGGCCTGTCTTCGGGTCTACTCCCCAGGCGAATATGCGGGCAAAGCCCTCGTACTTCCTGCCGGGGACGGGCTCTTTCAGCTGCTCGGGGGGGATGTGCATGAAGGTATACTCGGGATCGAGCGACATCACAAAGTGCGCGAAGGGGCGGTCGACTTTCTTGACCCTTACCGGGCCGTACGGGGTGCCCTTCGGAATGCACACTGCCTGTGATTTATCGAAGCTGTAGGTCTCCCTCTCTTCGCCGATGTCGACTTCGATCTGAGCGCCGAGGTCCAGGATGTCGTCGGTATTCAATGAAACAAACACGAGAACCGTATCGAAAGAATGCACGAGCTGGCCGCCGTCAACCGGCATGAATTGGGTCGGCTCCTTGACAAACGTGAACGAGAAGCAGCCGCCGAAGCCCTCCATGTCCTTCTTGCCTTCCATCCAGAAGAGCGGGAATGGATACAATCCTTCCGGTGCCTCACGCCAGATCAGCGGTTTCACCAGATGTTGATGGATACGGGATTTCTGTGCCATTGTCTTCCTCCTTTGCATAACTGTAGCTTGATTCTCATATTATTATAGGATGCCCGTAATTAAAAAGCAATATTGTCTTTTTCCGGTCCATTGCAGGATCATTTATGACGATTGCGGGTGCTTTCGGTACAAAAAAGATAGCATTCCGCATAAAATTAATGTAAAATTATTCAAAAGGGCGGGTTAAAACCGCGATTTGCGGTCCGACCGCCCCGGAAGCCCTCCTTGCAGTGCCGATTCTCTTATGATATACTTGATGGGCGCATTTCGCTTTGCGGCAAGGAGGAGACCATGCACATCGGCAGTATAAAAATCGATTCGCTGCTGGCCCTTGCCCCGATGGCGGGAGTTTCCGACATCGCTTTTCGCATGGCCTGCCGCCGGCAGGGCGCCGGTCTGACCTATTCCGAAATGGTCAGCTCGCAGGCTCTGTGCTATCAGGACAGCCGTACCCTGGACCTCCTCAAACGCAGCGGCGACGATCATCCTTTTGCCGTGCAGATCTTCGGACATGACCCCGAAATCATGGCTAAGGCTGCGAAAAAAGCGTACGATTTGACCGGGGCCGAAATAATCGATATCAATATGGGTTGTCCCACACCGAAAATCGTTTCCAACGGGGACGGGGCCGCGCTCATGCGCACGCCCGAACTGGCGGCGCGCATCGTCGGAGCCGTCGTCGGGGCCGTACCGGTGCCGGTCACGGTCAAATTGCGAAAAGGCTGGGATAAGGGGAGCGTCAACGTTCTTGAGCTGGCAAAAACAGCTCAGGATAACGGCGCCGCTGCCGTTTGCGTCCACGGGCGCACGGCCAGACAGTTTTACTCCGCCGCGGCAGACTGGGATATTATCGCGGAGGTCAAGAGATCTCTGAGCATACCCGTGATCGCGAACGGGGATATCTACGACAGCACGACCGCGCTCAGGGCGCTCAGTGTCACGGGAGCGGACATGCTTATGATAGGCAGAGGCTCCTTCGGTTATCCGTGGGTATTCAGGGAATGTCTATGTGCTCTGCTGGGAAAGGATGTACCTCCCGCGCCGACGATAGAAGAGCGCTGCGACACAGCCGTCCGTCAGTTCGAGGAGGCAGCGGCCGCCAAAGGCGAGCGCACGGCCGTACTCGAAGCCCGCAAGCACTACGCCTGGTACCTGAAAGGAATCCCGTACTCGGGTTACTACAAAGAAAAGACTACGAAGCTCACGACTCTTGATGACATTTACAGCATCACCAAGTTGATAAAACGGGATCTGGGGTGAGGGGATTGAGCGCAGAACTGGTAAAACGTGCCCAGCACGGGGACGAATCAGCTTTCGAGGAACTTGTCAGACTACACCAGAAAAAAGTATATAATCTGGCTTTGCGGATAGTCGGGAACCCCCAGGACGCAATGGACGTTTCCCAGGAGGCGTTTTTGCGCGCTTTCCTCGGTCTCAGCGGTTTTCGCGGCGAGAGCAGCTTCGGTACGTGGCTATACAGGCTCACGGTACATACCTGCGGAGATTTTTTAAGGAAAGAGAAAAAGCACAGCAATAACGTCGTACCGCTGTATACGGAGGACGACGACGGAAAAGAGATGACTGTTGATGTCCCCGATATGCGCTATTCCCCCGAGACCGCGTACGAGCGCGAAGAGCTCGCCGCCGCTCTGAACGAAGCTCTCGCGGGGATGCCGGAGGAGTATCGCACCGTCATCGTAATGCGCGAGACAGGCGGACTGTCATATGATGAAATTGGCAGCGAACTGAATCTTAAGCCGGGCACCGTAAAATCGCGCATTTTCCGCGCCAGGGAATACCTTCGCAAAGTTTTGACGGAAAGCGGGAACTTTTTCCCCGGTGAACCGTCAAATCTGAGTGTAAGGAGGTGAGCGGAATGATCGGCTGCACAGAATATCTTGAAATGATGAACGCGTTTATGGACGGCGAACTGGACGAGGAGAGCCGTGCCGAACTTTCCGAGCACCTGAGATACTGTCCCGGATGTTTTAACGCATCTTTGGCATATAAGTCGATCAACGAAGCAATAGCGGACGGTGAAACCGAACCTCCCGATGCGCTCCTGCCCTCTGTCATGAACAGGATCTCCGCGCATAAAAAACGCCTGGCTGTTCGTCCGCTGAAGACGATCGGAGCGCTCGCAGCCGTTATTGTTTTTGTGATAGTCACCGCTATCGCCGCCCCGCAGCTGCTGAACCGCAAGAAAGGTACTGCCGATTCGTCCGCAGCGCCCGATATGTTGTTTTCAGCCATGGACTCCGGCATCAAGCAGGCCGAAAGCGCACCGGAGGCCCCACAGGTTGAAATGGATGGCGGCGGATCCTCGGTCGAGGGCGCTCTCTCAGGTGAACAGGACGACAGCAGCGCATTGACGGCAGGCGAGAATATTGAAACGGGCAGTGAGGGATCCCCGCGTGATCCCGGTCAGGCCGCGGCCCCGGGGAGCAAAAACGACAGCTCGCCCGTTGAGATCAACGGCTACACCTGTTCCGCGATAATCGTTCTCGATCCCGAAGTCTCTCCTCCGGACGTTTTCGACCAGTACACTTATTATTCCTGGCAGGAGTCACACAGCCTTTACCTGATCATCTCGGGTGACCTGTATGACGAGCTTATCGACAGCCTGGATAATCTGAAAATCGATTACAACCTGGAGCTTTACTCGGAGATAACGAGCGACGGCTGGATACTGCTGATAACCTCGGCACAGTAAAAGCCGGAATAACAACAGACAATCACGCCGCGGGCACCGTACCGGTGCCCGCGGCGGTATGTTCTCCGAAACAGCTGCCGCGCCGGGCGCTATGCGTTTGCCTTTGCGCGCATGCGCCGCCCGTGATCAAGGATCCTTTTTCTTATACGCAGGTTTTTGGGCGTGACCTCAAGCAGCTCGTCGTCCGCCAGGAACTCAAGGCACTGCTCCAGGCTCATTATCCTCGGGGGTATGAGGCGCAGAGCCTCGTCGCTGCCGGAGGCGCGCATATTCGTGAGCTGCTTCTTTTTGCACACGTTCACGGTAATATCCTCTCCCCGCGAACTCACGCCCACTACCATGCCCGCGTATACCGGCGTGCCCGGCCCGATAAACAGCTGGCCCCTCTCCTGCGCGTTATACAGGCCGTATGTCACGGCTTCGCCCGTTTCAAAAGCGATCAGTGAGCCCGACTGGCGGCGGACGATCTCACCGCTCACGGGGAAGTACCCGTCAAAAACCGAGCTCATGACCCCTCTGCCGCGCGTATCCGTAAGGAAGTCGTTCCTGTAACCGAACAGCCCCCGCGACGGGATCCTGAATTCGAGCCTCATACGGCTCCCGGCGCTGTTGATAGAAATGAGCTCCCCCCTGCGGGCGCCCATTTTCTCGAGGACCGCTCCGACGCACCCCTCCGGCACGTCCGCGACCATTCTCTCCACAGGTTCGCAGCGCTTTCCGTCAATATCCTTGTAGAGCACCCTCGGGGTCGATACCTGAAACTCATACCCCTCCCTGCGCATCGTCTCAATGAGGATGGCCAGGTGCATCTCTCCCCTTCCCGCCACGTTATACGAATCGGTCTGCTCAAGCTCTGTAACCCGCAAAGCGAGGTCCTTAAGCAGCTCACGCATAAGCCTGTCGCGAAGATTCCGGCTGGTCACATATTTTCCGTCCTGCCCGGCAAACGGACTGTCGTTGACCGAGAACGTCATCTCAAGCGTCGGTTCGGAGATATGCATAAAGGGTAGCGGTTCGGGCGCGTCCACGGCGCATATCGTATTACCGATCTCTATGCCTTCAATGCCGGAAAGTGCGGCGATGCTGCCGGCGGAGGATTCGGGTACCGTTACGCGCTCAAGGCCTTCGAATTCATAGAGACTCACGACCTTGAACCGCCTGGGCTGCGCTTCCCGGTCGCGCCAGTCGCAAACGACCACTTCCTGTCCCTGCCTGATCGTGCCGCGCTCAATGCGGCCTATTGCAATGCGGCCGACATAATCATTGTAATCTATCGCGGATACAAGCATCTGGAGCGGCTCCTCAACGGGCGCTTCCGGCGCGTTTATATATCCCACGATGGTTTCAAACAAAGGAGTGAGGTCCTCCCCCTCCTTCTCGGGCGAATAGGACGCCGTGCCGCGCCGGGCCGAGCAGAACAGCATAGGGGAGTCAAGCTGCTCGTCGGTGGCGTTCAGATCAAGAAGGAGTTCAAGTATCTCTTCTACGACTTCGTTTGAGCGCGCGTCCGGCCTGTCGACTTTGTTGACGACTACTATGACTCTGTGGCCGAGCGACAGAGCCTTCTCAAGCACAAACCTGGTCTGAGGCATCGGCCCTTCGGCGGCGTCCACGAGGAGCAGAACGCCGTTTACCATCTTCAGGATGCGCTCCACCTCGCCGCCGAAATCGGCATGGCCCGGCGTGTCTATGATATTTATCTTTATGTCATGCCAGCGTACCGACGTGTTCTTGGCAAGGATCGTTATACCCCGCTCGCGCTCCAGTTCCCCCGAGTCCATTACGCGCTCCACGACGGCCTGATTGGCTCGGAATACGCCGCTCTGGCGCAGCATCTGATCTACAAGCGTCGTTTTGCCGTGGTCAACGTGCGCGATAATCGCTATATTTCTGAGTTTTTCGTTCTTCACGCGAGAATTCTCCTCTGTTTCGATGGATCGAATGCGATCGATTTCCGCCGGACTGCCGCCCCGGTTTACGGCATCACGAAATTATATGACTTGACGGCTGTTAATGCAAGACTTTTAGAAAATAAACCCCGTGCCGGGCGGCACGGCAACGGTCATCGGCCCGAAAGCCGGGCACTTGACAAATACCCTCCGGTACTGTAAAATCAGCGGGCGGCGGAACGTTTATTCCGCTCCGGCCCCCGAAAATCAGATATGCGCCCGTAGCTCAGCAGGATAGAGCATCCGCCTCCTAAGGTCACGAGCCACCTTCCACCTCATCGTTTTCGGTGAATGGTCGAGAGACAGATTCTGCCATGTGTTATAGTATAGCAAACTCTACACATCCTCTGCTAATTTCCGTGGAAGGTAATTTTCTCAGCAAGCTCAGCGAATAGTGCTTATTTGACGCAGAAATTCGTCGCGCCGCTCAGAAAAAAACGACTGTCGAGCGCTGTCTATATGAATTGCATGATACGCCGATAATCTCCGAAACTCGCTTGAATACAGGGTTTTCCCTGCTTCAATAAAAGAAAAAATCACGACATGCGCCTGTAGCTCAGCAGGATAGAGCGCGAGCCTCCTAAGCCCGAGGCCTCCGGTTCGAATCCGGACAGGCGTGCCAGAAAAAGTGCCGAAAATCAATGATTTGCGGCACTTTTTCTATCCTCTTATAGTTTTACTAAAAAAGCTTTGGCTGCCGCATTTAAGAGGTTGTCCGACTTTTTGCTTTGCGAAAAGTCCGATCGTTTTGCTAATTTGATTAGCACGATTTTCCGAATTTGCTAATCAAAAACCCCCTCCTGCTAATCGCGCCCAAAACCGATCTTCAGAACAGTCTGCTAATTGAAGGTGGAAGGTTCAATACATTGTCCAGTCAAATACAGGTTCTTTTACATAGCCGTCTCCAATCGGAGGCGGCTAAATCTATATGAAGGGAGGAAACCATATGAGCAACTGCAAAGTGATCGCCATCACAAATCAGGACGAGCAGTGCGCGTAATCCATTATTTCTTTTAAGTCATCATTAATATTCATATAATTCCCCTTTAGACAGGCAACACTACTTGGTAAATCATAAACATACTGCGCAATTAACCTTAGTAGCATGTCTTCATTTGCTCGGCATTAGATTCCGATAACTTTGAATATACGTGTTATACTCCCTTTTTTGTGTTGAAAAAATGGCATCGTAATAAGTGTGTACCATAAAGGACAGACTCCGCTCGAAATGAAACCTATCTGTTCCCTCATCTGCACCTTTATCATAGATCTCTTGGCGCGATTTATCTTCATTTATGCTGCCATTTGAAACTTCCCACCAAACGTGAACTTTTTCAATTGGTTCAATTATTCCGCCACTCGTTTTTGTTGCAAAATACAGTTCTCCACCGACAGCTAAACGGCTACCATTGACAACGGGTTTTATAGAATCACCCAATTTATATCTACACTCAATTTGCATATCAAAAGCATTTGAAGCAGTGCGCCATTCGTAAAACCTGGATGGGATTACCGTGTAATTTCCATATTTATCAATGTAACCAAGCAAGTGTCCGCAATTGTGCGTTGTGTAAACCTGATTGTTATTGTTCTTTTCATAATAGATTTTCATTGCATCCTTATTTGGATGGTGATAGGTGTCGTAATTTCCACAAGAGATTAATGGGATATCTGGTAATATATAATCAATGGAGTCCAGATAAGTTGAGTCTGGATTCTTTTCTACATCAATTGTGTCATTTTCCTCATCTGTAAAAAAAGAACGAGAACCATGATGACTTGCAATAAGGATTTCACTTTTAACATTATCATTATAATTCGGAATAATTTTTTCCTTCCAGCTTTTATAATCGGAATCGCCAGTAAGCAACATGGAAGTTCCACCAAGCTTCATCTGCCGGAATCCGCGCCAGACGGCTTCATTTTTGGAGTCAGCCTTTCTGTTGGACGGCGCGGTATCGGTCACATGGACAAAGGGCTATTCCGAGCTGCGCTGGACGGTCTCCGACATGACGGAGGCGGACGCCGAGCGTCAAACTCCGGCTGCCAACACCGAAAACTATGACCTATCGCTGTATCCCGTTCCCCGCGCGGAATCCGTACCGGATTACAGGCGTGAGACGGTAAACGACCCGGTGTTTCTCAGCTACGAGCTGACGCAGGAGGTCGTGAATATGCGCGCCGATTACAGCAACGAGCCAGGCGACGAAGGGGTAAGACTGCGCTTCGGCGTTCACTACAGCGATAACGAGATGCTGGTCGAAATAAGCTCCAAGGGCGTCTCGCCGGAATGGATATACGAGAAGCTTATGGAGCTGGGAGATTAAAGCGTTAGCTTTTGTTTTCTACTGTCACTCAAATTGGTATTCTCCGGCATCGGCGCAAAAAAGGTCGGTCATCCGCCCTCAGTGGGCGTGGATGACCAGCCTTGCACTTATAGCAAAATGTTTTATTCAATGTTGCCTCTCATTCAGGCAGGGAATATCCTCCGGTTCCAAATCCGATGCAGTGCCAGTAACCGTCCTCTTGCCGCTGTAAAACAAATTCGCGATAGAAAGTAAGCTTTCCCTCGTACTCTTCCGTTCCCTCGGCGGTGTTGCCGGCCCAAATGCCGGGTGAATCAAAATCCCATGGAGTAAAGGCACACTCAAACCACCCTACCACAGCATCGCCGTCTGCGCTCACCTCGCGTACTTCCCACTTGACCACATCGTAATCGCTCATGCCGTACATATTACCCGGCGCAAGAGACATCATATGCGAGCCGTAGGCGCTATGGACGAAAGTTTCGGCGGCTTCCTCCGCACTGCCGTCAAGGTAGAAGGATATGCGCGCGTAATCGACATCCAGATTGTCGTACTCTGCTCTGATGTCCTCGGCTATGGATACGGTATAGTCATACGCCGGCAACGCGCTCCAGAAGGTCGTGGTATCCCCTTCGCGGTACTGCACCATTCCCGCACCGCTGTTCGACCAGAAGGTCATGCTTGTTGCTCCGTTCGCTGAGGCCGCGGTGAGCCAGAAGTCACTTGGTTCCGTAAGCGGCATTTCAAGCTCCGTCCATTCGTAGCCGCCGAGCAGCACCTTAAATCGCCCGGAATACCACTCGCCGGCGGAATAGGTGTTATATGCTCCGTCATTGTCAAGATACAAAGTAAGCTCGATGTCGCCGGAGGAAAACAGTCCGTCGATGGCAGCCGTGGGAGAGAGCGTTCCACCGTTTTCATGCTTTTTATACAGCTCCATTGCGGCGGCAGTGTACATATCCCCATACTGCTCCAGCATCTCCGGCGTGCTGTGTTCCTCCTGCATGGTGAGCGTATTCGTCACGCAGACACGCTGCCAGACGGTCTCGTCGCCGCTGTTCTCCCAATACAGCAGCAGATGGGGCTGGCCGGTGCTGCCCCATTCGGTGAGCCACTGCTCGCCGTCTATGACCTCCATCTGCATACCGCCGGCAAGACCGATGATGTCGGGATCCTCCGGCAAGAGCCGGTATTCTAGCAGGTACAGGGCAAGACCGTCGTTAAGCCCCGCCGTGCCGGTGCTGATCTGTGTGAGCCCGACGATCCTCGCCTCGGTCAGCTTTGAAGTGTGCTGAACCGAAAGCCCGTTTTCAGCGTCGGTGAGTATACCCTCGTTCCACGAATCCACGATCTGCTGTACATAGTCCGCGGCGTAGTCGATGACGGCGGAGGGGGCATCTATCTCGGCGTCAACGACCACGGAGCTGTCATCCGCAGCACCCCATATCTCATACCAACCGTCCGGAAAATCGGGACGCTCGACATAGTAGGCCGTACCGTCCCGCACGACGATATCCAGTCCGCTGCTCTCGCTCTCGTCCCCTGAATAAGCAAGAGTTATCGAATAGGAATTGCTGCCCGGAGCCGCATCGCCCATCTGCTTCTCGCCAAGAGTAAAGGCGCTTATCCATTCCAGCATTTCGTCGAAGTGTTCTTCATCCACCATACGCATATCATTAGGCAGAGCGCCCAAAGTGATCGAAGACACCTCGTCCAGCCGGGTAAATACAGGCTCGCCGGTCAGCGAGCGCTTCGCCCCCGTAAACGTGCAGCCCACGGCAAGGGCGGCGATGAGGACGACCGCGATGAGCGTGTAAATCGCCATTTTCGGCTTTTTTGCAATTAGAGTTATTCTCTCTTTTATACCGCGCTTGCTGCCTGTCATGGTGGTGGCGGTGAGCAGCAGTGCGGTGCGCTTTTGGCAGGTGAGGCCGATCAGCGTGCGACCGTATTCCATGCGCTCGTTTTCGCCCATACGTTTTATTGTGGCCTCATCACAGGCTAGCTCCGCGTCCCGCCTTGACAGTGCGGCGGCGAGCCAGACCAGCGGATTATACCAGTGTAAAGCAAGACAGACTCCGCGCAGGACAACCCAGATATGGTCGCCGTGACGGAAATGGGTCGTCTCGTGCTCGATGCTGTGCCGAAGAACAGTTTCAGCACCTGCAACGGTGGGCGTCACATAAACAGAAGGGCGGAAAAACCCAAACAGGCAGGGAGTGTCGATAAGCGCGGACACATAGACTGGCAGAGAGCAGTCGTTTACATCGAGTGCCCGCCTTGACCGGCGCAATCTCGCGGAAAATCGCAAATTGGAAGCAAGCAGCCAGGACGCCATAACAGCGGCGCCGGAAAGCCATATGAGCTTTAAAATGCCCGACACCGTGATGGGCGTACCCGTCTTCGCTCTGGCGGCATCCATCTCCGTCTGCCACGCTTGACGGTTTGTTTCATATTGAGCAGCCTGTTCTTCAGGGCTTGCATTTGGGTCGGGTTCTACAACAGAC
>Ga0123335_1000426_pt1 | contig 70962 bp, 71 predicted proteins | sample BiotimSIPDNA_2_FD_89707 | JGI IMG/M metagenome (GOLD analysis project Ga0123335, IMG submission 89707) | Anaerobic biogas reactor microbial communites from Washington, USA - Biogas_R2 time_0 SIP DNA | ecosystem: Engineered > Bioreactor > Anaerobic > Unclassified | place: Washington, USA... | reverse complement strand
GGGGACGCGGCAATCTTCCCCGGGGCTTGTATGGCTTAAAGATTGCTTCGCTGCGCTCGCAATGACAGGACGGGGGCCTTCAAATCTCATCTGTGTGAATCTGTGTTAATCTGTGGCAATAAATCGTATTCCTGACCCAGCTCTGCTACGTATCATCTGTCAACTGCGAAGGTGAGTGAAAAAACATTGAGGTGAAAATAATTGAAAAAGCTCTTGCATTGGGGCAGCGGATTTCTCATACTGCTGACCTTAATAACTCTTACATACTCTACTCCGGTTCAGGCTGCGACAGACATAAAAATAGCTATAGATGGCAAGCTTCGTACTTTTGAAACCCCGGTACAGATCAGCAATAACCGGGTCATGGTTCCCATCCGCTTCGTGATCGAGGACCCGGCGCTGCAGGGTCAGGTTTATTGGGATGCCAGCTTAAGAAAGGTTGCCATAGACTGCCGCGGCAAATATATCGAACTGTTTATCGGAGCGCTCAGGGCTTCGGCAGATGGTCAGAATGTAGCCATCGATTCCGCACCCTACATTTATAATAACCGCACCTATATCCCGCTGCGCTTCCTGGCTGAGAACCTCGGCGCGCGAGTAAACTGGAACAGTTCTGTCCGGGAGGTCACCATTGATTTCTCCCGTGAATTCAAGGTAATGCCCTATTACTATATGCCAGCTCGCAGCGAACTGGACAGCAAAGCCGGCCTGTTCACTGACGTAGCTTTCCGCTGGTTCAAAACAGATGCGGCAGGCACTCTTAGCTATGAGTACAAGGATGACTACCCGGGAGTCATGGCTCTGGCACGTTCCCGGGATCTACGCACTCATGCCAGTGTGGTTTTGATGGGCAGTGAACCGCTCCATAAGTTGTTGGTTAGTGTAGAAAACCGTTCCCGCCTCATTGGCAACATAATGGAACGGGTCAAAAATGACGGCTATGACGGGGTGAATATCGACTTTGAATTGATGGCTGCGGCTGATGCGGATCTCTTTACCAACTTTTTACGCGAGCTTAAGACATCCCTGGGAGACAAGCCACTCTCGGTCGCTGTATTTGCCAGGACCAACAGTGATAAATGGCCTACCCCTTACCAGTATGCCCGTATTGGACAAATTGCGGATGAAGTGGTGGTGATGGCGTATGATTATCATTACCGCACGTCATCTCCGGGAGCGGTAGCCCCTTTATGGTGGGTGCAGCAAGTGCTTGATTACATGACTGCCAACATCCCTGCTGAAAAAGTTTTATTGGGTCTTGCCACCTATGGATATGATTGGCCGACTGGCGCAAATGCCACCACGGTTTCGGCCAAGAAATTGGCCGACCTCAAGTCGCGCTATACCCTGGTGGAGACCTTTGATAATGCCACCATGAGCCCCAAATATACCTATTGGGATCAATATGGAGTGTGGCATCAGATCTGGATGGAAAATGAAAAGAGTCTTCAGGCCAAAGTCGACCTAGCTAGGGTCAGGAAACTGGGCGGCATATCTTTTTGGCGGATCGGCACCGGTTTTACCGATCTATACAAGGTATTGGAACAGAATCAATAATATTATTTAAACGGGGATGCTTCCTGGCGACGGGAGAGCTGTCCCCGTTTCTGTATGGGCGTTTCTTTTTCTTCATATGGATGGAAAATCACACCGGGAAAGATTAGAATGAGACAGGAGGGGAAAGAATGTCAGTTGAACAGCCTGATTTATTTGGTATAGAGCCCGCGATGGACAAACCGGCGGAACCGGAGAAGAAACCGCTCCGGCAAGAGACAGAACCTTTTTTGCCGGGAGTACGTGTTGAAGCGGCATTTCCCCATGTTTACAAACTGGAGGAACTGGCGGCGCTGGCTGTCAATTGTCAGGCCTGCCGCTTGAGAAGTACCTGTCAGCAGGTGGTATTCGGCGAAGGAGATCCTGATTCCAAAATCATGTTTATCGGTGAAGGCCCCGGTCAGGATGAGGATATACAAGGCCGGCCTTTTGTGGGCCGGGCCGGGCAGCTGCTAAATAAGATACTTGAAGCGGCCGAGTTCTCCAGACCAGATGTTTATATAGGGAATGTTGTGAAGTGCCGTCCGCCGGGAAACCGAATTCCCAATCCTGATGAGGTGCAGATATGCCGCAATTATCTGGAAGCTCAGATAAGAATCATCAAGCCGTCAATAATAGTTTGTTTGGGTGCGGCTGCCTGCAAGGCGGTCATTGATCCCAAAGCCAAGATATCTGTCATCAGAGGGAAGTGGTTTATGCGCCAGGGGATCAAGATCATGGCCACTTATCATCCGGCCGCCTTGCTGCGAACGGAAGCATATAAACGGCCGACCTGGGAGGATTTCAAACTTATACGCGACGAATATAAAGGATTATAAGCAATAGCTTAACAAAGAATTAATGCCGTTGGAGTGAGGCTTCTGGAGTTCACTATATACAGCGATAGCGAAATGGAACAACTAGGCGAAAATATTGCTAGCATTATTGAAAGCCGAGATCTGGTCTACCTGATTGGTGAGCTGGGAGCCGGTAAAACTACTCTGGCCCGCGGGATTGCCCGGGGTTTGGGTTATACTGGTAGGGTGACCAGTCCTACGTTTACGCTCATGAATATTTACCCGGCTGCCATACCCATTTTTCATTTTGATTTTTATCGCTTGGAGGGGAATGATCTCGATGATTTGGGCTTGGAGGATTACTTGGAACAGGAAGGAATCGCTCTGATCGAATGGCCTCAAGCTGGATTTGCTTCGGCTGACCGTGCTGGAAGTGGTGTTTTGCTGCCAGCGGAGGCCTTATTCATTAGGATCGGACTAACGGATGAAGATTATGATCGGGAGCGCCAGGTTTCCATCATTGGGCAGGGTGAACGTTACCAGGACAAATTGAAGGAGCTGCAAAGTTATGCGAATCCTAGCCATAGATAGTGCTACACCGGTTGCCGGTGTGGCACTCCTTAATGATGGGATCCTCCTAAAAGAGGAATTCAGCAATTATAAGAAAACTCATTCCGAGACTTTGATGCCAATGGTTGATCGGGTGCTCCGGGAATGTGAGTGCACTGTTAACGATGTGGATGCACTGGCGGTGACTATTGGCCCGGGGTCCTTTACCGGTTTGCGTATTGGCTTAGCCTTGGTCAAAGGATTGGCGCTGGCCACAGGTATACCAGTAGTCGGGGTGAGTACCCTAGAGGTTATTGCTTTTAACATCTATGACAGTGATGCCCTGGTGTGCCCGCTGCTCAATGCCCGCAAGGGTGAAGTCTATTGCGCCTTCTACCAGGCTGGCGGGATCAAACCGGTGTCTCTGGCTGATATGCGAGCCTGTTCACCGGAAGAATTTGTTCAACAGGCGTTGACAATTATGGACGCTAATAATAAAACCAGCCTTATCCTGCTCGGTGATGGTTTTTCTCCTTACCAGGAGTTTTTCCTGGAGAGGTTGGGGGACAAGATGGTCTCGGCTCCGCCTCATCTCATGCTGCCGAGGGCTTCAGCCCTGGCCCAACTGGCAGCTGACCGGGTCAATAACGGTCAGTTTGATAATGTATTCACTTTATCCCCGGTTTATATACGCCTGTCGGAAGCAGAATATCGTCTGGGAAGAGGAGCGGTTTGATGCTTATCAACCAGGATTTCATGGTCCGTAAGATGACTTTGATGGATATCGACGCAATCATTCGAATAGAGAACGAATCATTCACTCTGCCCTGGTCCCGGGAATCATATATAGGTGAGTTGAACAATCACTTTGCTAATTATCTGGTTGTGGATTACGAAGGTGATGTGATCGCTTACGGGGGAATATGGGTGGTATTTGAAGAAGGGCACATAACCAATGTCGCAGTAGATCCGGAATATCGTAATGCAGGAGTAGGTCATGCTTTGATGGAGGAACTGGAAAGGGTAGCGCGACAGAAGAAGGCTACCCGGATTTTATTGGAGGTGCGGCCTTCCAATATGTCAGCTCTAGCTTTATATCGGGGTATGGGTTATCTCGATTCGGGGCTCAGAAAGGGATATTACTCTGATAATAATGAAGACGCCATAGTCATGACCAAGCTCCTTTTTTAACGGTAGTTTGTATAAACCTTAGAAATGAGGACAGCAATAGTGCAAGAAACGATGATTCTGGGGATAGAAACCTCCTGTGATGAAACTGCGGCTGCCATAGTGTGCAATGGCCGTCGCATACTTTCCAATGTCATCAATTCACAGATCGATATCCATCGCCAGTTCGGCGGGGTCGTCCCCGAGGTGGCATCGCGCAAACATGTCGAGAATATTGCCCTGGTGGTGGAAGAGGCTTTCAGCCAGGCTGGTCTAACCCAGCGGGATATTCAGGCGGTTGCGGTCACCAACCGGCCGGGTTTGATCGGAGCATTGCTGGTAGGGGTATCCTTTGCCAAGTCATATGCCTACGCTTCACAAAAGCCGCTCATTGCTGTAAACCATTTGCAGGGACATATCTATGCCAACTTCCTGGAGCATGACAACATAGCCTTTCCGGCTATCTGTTTGGTAGTCTCCGGAGGACACACCAGCTTGCTTTACATGTCTGAACCAGGTCGTATGGAGATAATCGGGGAGACGAGAGACGATGCAGCTGGAGAGGCATTTGACAAAGTTGCCAGGTTTTTAAAACTAGGCTACCCTGGTGGACCGGCGGTGCAAAAGGCGGCTGAACAGGGAGAAGCCGGTCGGATGGTTTTGCCCCGGGTGTTCTTGGACCGCAATGATTATGAATTTAGTTTCAGCGGACTGAAGACTGCCGCCATGAATGAATGGAAGAAGATCGAAAGGCGGGGAGGAGCAAGTGTTTACGATATGGCCGCCGAATTCCAATCTGCCCTGGTCGAAGTCTTAGTGGAAAAGACCATACGGGCAGCCGCCCATTACCACGCGAAAAGCATCCTGATGGCGGGGGGGGTAGCAGCCAACGGAGCTTTAAGGACCCTTATGGGGCAGAGGTCCCGGGACGAGGGATATGAAATCTATTATCCTTCTCTGGGTTTATGTACTGACAATGCTGCAATGATTGCCGGTTGTGCATATAATGCCTACCGCTTGGGTCAATTTGCCCCCCTGGATTTGAATGCATATCCGGCTGCCAGGTCCCTGTGAAAAGTTCCTGTGGATAATGTGGATAAGTCTGTGAATAATTAATCTAGCAGTGTTTGCGGGACATGCTCTTTTGTCGGCAGGTCCTGCTTTAGGCCTAAGTGATAATGAAGTCGAAGTTTCTGGCCTGTGGATAACCTGGAAGTTAGGAGTGGCGCTTTTTGTATCCTGTTTTATTACAGCTCGGCCCGGTAAAGGTCTTTGCCTGGGGGTTTATGCTGGCTGTGGCCGTGATCATTGCCGTAGTCGGTATTGGCCGGCAGTTGGAAAAGGAAGGCTACCAATCAGATATAGCTATTGATTTGATCCTGCTTACGGTTATCTGTGGGATAATAGGAGGACGCTTGTCCTACATCGCGATTTATGAGTGGGCTGATTTCCTGCGTGACCCCTGGATGGTGTTGTCTTTGCGCGAGGGGGGGATCCAGGGCCTGGTCTGGTATGGTTCTCTGGTAGGCGGAGTGATACCTTTTTTGATATATCTGCGTAAGAAAAAACTGCCAGTATGGCCGATAGCGGACATCTTTGCCCCTTTTGTAGCCCTGGGTTATGCGCTGGTGCGCATTGGCTGCTTCCTGGAAGGTTGTTGTTACGGCAAGGTTACTTCCTCCGGCCTGGGCGTGGTCTTTCCCGCGATTGATACCTATCAGCGCTACCCTACCCAACTTTTCAGTTCAGCTTTGAACTTCGTCCTGTTCCTGATCTTGATATGGCTTTATCCACGAAGAAAGTTCCCGGGTCAGGTGTTCATAACTTATATAATTGGCTACAGCGTATACCGATTTATAGTTGAATACTTTCGGGAGAGCCTTATTATGGTGGGGCCGATTTCTCTGGGCCAGGTCTACACGCTGGCCTTGCTGGCGGCAGGCATAATACTGTATTACTTTTTTAAATCAAATGGCAATAAGACCGGGAGATAGGTGATTCAGCATCGAAGATACTAGCAGGATCAATCGGGATAAGTTGCGTAAACATATGATATCTATTCGAGCCGAGCTTACTCCGGAGCAGGTCAAAGCGGCCAGCCGGCAGATAGCAGCCAGGCTTGATGAACTGAAACCTGTACAGCAAGCCCGTTTCATCATGGGCTTTGCCAGTATTAGAAATGAAATAGACCTTGCTTTTTGGATGGAAAAAGGGATGGCGAGGGGCAAGACACTGCTCCTGCCCCGGGTGGAAAAGAACGGGCAGTTAGAAGCGGTAGAGTTTAGAGGTTGGGAGCAGACGATTGCTGGTCCCTTCGGAATCCGCGAGCCGGTCGGAGAACCATTTGATCCACAGATGATCGATGTGGTGTTGGTGCCCGGGCTGGTTTTTGACGTTCAAGGCTACCGCTTGGGCTATGGCAAGGGATACTATGACCGATTTTTGCCCCGACTGCGCCAAAATGCTTTTTGCTGCGGGTTGTGCTATGAATTTCAAGTGGTGGATAACGCATATCCTCACGCAAGGGATATACCGGTACACTATATCTTGACCGAAAAATCGGAAATCGCTGTTAACCAGGACGATTCTTAAATAACTTAACTTTCGCAGGTGACTTATGATGCGCAGCAATTGTGAATTATGAATTCTTAATTTTTAATTAAGGTGTGCACCCTCCGGGTGCAATTACAATTGTCGCTTGCTATTGTTAAGAAATGCGAAGCATTTCCACATTAATTCATAATTCAAAATTCAAAATTTTGCTTATTCCTTGTGTCGCATATATTTTACTATGAGAGACTACCAACAAAAAGGAGGCTAAAACGCCTCCTTTTGTTGTTCACATGTGGGTATGTCGCCCCTACCTTAATCAGTGGCAGGTGGGTTTGTTGTTGCCGGAAGATCTGCAGTCGCTTCTTTTAGTGCAGCAAAGACTCCTCCCAATCCAGCCAGATCGGAGGGTATGATCAATTTGGTGGCCTGGCCGTCGCCAATAGCCTTTAATGCTTCCAGAGATTTCAGAGCCAGGACTGATTGATCAGCGGCGGCATCCTTGATCATAACCAGGCTGTCAGCAAAAGCTTTTTGTACGGTCAGTATGGCCTGAGCTTCACCCTCAGCATTCAAAATCTTGGCCTGTCGCTGTCCTTCAGCTTCTCTAACGGCAGCTTCCTTGATAGCTTCCGCATTCAGGATCACCGATTGTTTTCTGCCTTCGGCCTCTAATATGGTTGCAGTCTTTTGGCCTTCTGCCAATAGGATAGCCTGGCGTTTTTCGCGCTCGGCCCGCATCTGTTTTTCCATGGCGGTCTGGATATCCTGTGGAGGCAAAATGTTTTTTAGTTCTACCCGGTTGACTTTTATGCCCCACTTATCGGTAGCTTCGTCCAGGATGATCCTCAGCTTGTTATTGACCAGGTCGCGCGAGGTCAGGGTTTGGTCGAGTTCGAGATCACCTACGATATTGCGCAGGGTGGTGGCGGTCAGGTTTTCAATGGCCAGCCGCGGATTAACGATCTCGTAGGTGTTTTTGAAGGGGTCAGTAATCTGAAAATATACAATGGTATCTATCATCATAGTAACATTATCTTTGGTTATTACTGGCTGTGGAGGAAAGTCTACCACCTGCTCGCGCAGATCCACTACCACCCGGAAGGTATCAATAAATGGAATTATGACATTGATACCCTGAGTGGCCATTTTGTGATATTTACCTAATCGCTCCACTATACCTACGGTAGCCTGGCGGATTATCTTGATAGAGGAAAAAGCTATGACTACAACAAAGATCACGACTACCAGGTCAACGAAAACACGAAGAAAAGTACCCATCAATACACTCCTTTCTTGTCAGACCCGTTTTAATCTGCTGGCTTCACCAGCAGTTTGACTCCGTCAATCCCGGTCACCTCGATGCGGGTGTCGGTTTCGATTTCCTCTCTGGCACTGGCCGTCCATATCTCACCGTTTACCTTGACTTGCCCAAAATGCATCGGTGTTATCCGGCTGGTCACCATGCCATGCTGACCGATCAATGCCTCCACGTTGCTGGCGGTATCATGGGTTTTGAAAAATTTTAATACCAGAGGCCTTGTAAAGATAACAAAGATCAAGGTGAGCAAGGCAAAGGTTAGTAATTGAGTATCTAGACTGGTCAGAAGACCCAGCTGGGCAGCCAGAGCTACTATTACCGCAGATATAGCCAGCCAAAGGAACCACAGACCCAGACTGAAAATCTCGATAACACCAGCGACAACGGCTATTATAACCCATTGCAGGGAAGACACTTGAAATCCCCCTTTCCCTTTTATAGATTAGCGACAGAATCCCATGATCCAGAAGGTGATCACCGTAAACAGAGACCAAGACTACAAATAACTTATGTTATTTACAAATACTATTATACATTAATAAAACCTGGACAGCGAATAAAAGGCAAGTCCAGAAACAGCCTGAATATCTTGTAATCATTTGTCGAAACCGGGCTCGGGGTGTATAATGAATACTGTGTAAGACTCCGATTCAGTTTGCCTAAGGTCCTGCTATGGCGGCTGAACGTTTAGGGTATACCGGGAAACTTGTATGCCTCCACATGGGAAAGGAGTACTTGGGCGAAAGCTTGAGCAAGACTCCCTTCCAGGGGGTCATTTTTATTTGGGAGGAGGGTGTATCTGATGAATCAAGAAGAGCTTATTAAGAAATTGCAAGAGGCCTTTCCGGCCGGCAAGGTTAGTTGTGTCGATGCCCGGGAATTTGCCGCCAAGCTAGGGTTGGATTCACAGGAGATAGGCAAGGCTTGTAATGCTTCGGGTATAAAAATTTTCGGTTGTGAGCTGGGTTGTTTCAAATAGTTGTTGAGGATTTTCTGATAAGGAAAGCCTTCGGGGAGAGAAGCAGAAAATGATTGATAAATTTGGCAGGGAAATCAATTATCTAAGAGTTTCTATTACTGACCGCTGTAATTTACGCTGCCGTTACTGCATGCCGGATGAAGGGGTGGACAAGCTGGAGCACCGTAACATCCTGAGTCTGGAAGAGATGGCCCGGCTGGTTGGAGTGGCAGTCAAGGCGGGAATAAAGAAGGTTAGGCTTACCGGGGGTGAACCACTGGTTCGCCGTAATATTGTGCAACTTGTCAAATATATCGGCAATCTTTCTGAAATCGATGATGTTGCTTTGACTACTAATGGTATGCTTTATGCTCCTATGGCCGAGGATTTGCGTCAGGCCGGCTTGAAAAGACTGAACTTCAGTCTCGACACTCTGAAGCCGGATCGTTTACATTATATGACTCGCGGCGGTGATCTAAGCAAGGTTAAAACAGCCATTTTTAAGGCTCTGGAGCTGGGTATGCACCCGGTGAAAATCAATACCGTGGTTATACGCGGTTTCAATGATGACGAACTGTTGGATTTTGCCAGGCTAGCGGACGAGTATCCGCTGCATGTACGCTTCATAGAATTTATGCCGATTGGTGATCTACACTACTGGAAGCGGGAACGTATGATCAAGAGCAGTGAGATAAAGAATATGATTGGAGCATCGTATCAATTGGAATCGGTCACGCGGGTACCCGGCAATGGACCGGCGAAATACTATAATATCAAGAATGGGCAGGGCTCGCTGGGTTTCATCACCCCTATGAGCAACCACTTCTGTTCTGAGTGTAATCGAATTCGCCTCACAGCGGATGGCGGACTCAGGGCATGCCTGCATGACCATCATGAGATAGATCTGAAAACCCCGCTGCGTTCGGGAGCCAGTGACGAGGAGTTATTGGCCTTGTTCCTGGAGTGTGTTCAAAGCAAGCCTTCACGGCATCAAATGAATGATGGCTGGGGTGCGGATAATGATCGTAAGATGTATCAAATAGGAGGCTAGGCATGGACTTTACCCATGTTAACGAGCAGGGTCGTGCGCGAATGGTTGATGTCACAGGAAAAGAGGATAGTGAACGTATAGCTGTGGCTGAGGCCGTTGTCAAAATGCAGGCGGAAACCCTGGCTTTGATCAAAAGCGGCGGGATTAAAAAGGGAGATGTGCTGGCAGTAGCCCAGGTGGCTGGGATCATGGGTGCTAAACAAACCCATGCCGTTATCCCCATGTGTCATCCCCTGATGATCAACTCCATTAATATAGAGTTTGAAATGATGGAAGAACAGTCCAGTATCTTAATCAGAGCCGAGGTCAAAACTACCGGAAAGACCGGAGTAGAAATGGAAGCTTTAACTGCAGTATCCATTGCCGCTCTCACGGTCTATGATATGTGTAAGGCAGTAGACCGCTGGATGGAGATATGCGAGATCAAGCTCCTTGAAAAATCCGGTGGCAAAAGCGGGCATGTAAAGCGAGACGAATAGACGCAGATAACGCAGATTTATGGCAGTACGAACCAGCTCTTTTGCTTTCTTGTTAAGCGGAGGCACTTACTCTTTTACCTTATGAAGGACTCTTTTGCCGTGTTGTTCAGGGTGGTAAAATCACCCGTGGTGACTTAGTTGAGGCGATTTAATGTATCGTACCGGTATCATCATCATGAGCGATAAAGGTTCGCGCGGCGAGCGGGAGGATCTATCCAGCCAGGAGATTAAGAGGGTGCTGGGGGATGAATACCGGGTCGAACTGTATGAAATAATACCAGATGAAAAGGATATAATAATCGACCGCCTGTGTCATGCCTGTGATGAGCTCAAGCTGGATTTGGTACTGACCTCAGGGGGTACAGGATTTGCAGAAAGAGATGTGACACCGGAAGCCTGCCTGGAAGTCATCGAAAAACTGGTTCCTGGTATCCCGGAAGCCATGCGCTTGTATGGAATGCAGCATACGCCCCGCGCCATGCTAACCAGGGCAGTGGCGGGCATCAGGGGCAAAACATTGATAGTCAATTTGCCTGGCAGCGTAAAAGGGGTCAGGGAATCGCTAGAGGCTATTATTCCGGCACTGCCGCATGGGCTCGATACCTTAGCTGGTCAATCAAGTGAGTGCGGGCAGGCTTAAAATAATAATTATTTATGATTTTTAAAGGTATAAAAAGAAAACGGAAGTAGAATAATATAAATCGAAAATATTGGGCAGATTCAGTGGATTATCTGTGTTGAATAGTCACTGGGTCTTGCCTAATATTATATATATGTGTTAGCACTCGCATAGCTTGAGTGCTAACAACGAGAGACCACATATTATTAGAGGAGGGTATACCTTTGAAGATTCAACCTTTAGGCGATAAGCTGGTGGTTAAAGTAGCAGAAACCACCGAAGAAAAGACCAAGAGTGGGCTGTATGTTCCCGATACCGCTAAAGAAAAACCCCAGGAAGCTGAAGTAATTGCGGTGGGCCCTGGTGCTATGAACGACAAGGGCGAAAGATTGCCCATGAGTGTTGCCAAAGGAGACAAGATCATTTTCTCCAAGTATGCTGGAACCGAAATCAAGCTGGATGGAGAAGAGTATTTGATTATGGCAGAGCGTGACGTTCTGGCAATTCTGAAATAATTGAAAGTAAAGGAGGACTACATAGATGCTGTCCAAAGAAATCAAATTCGGCGAGGATGCCAGAAGATCACTGGAAAAGGGTGTAGATACCCTGGCTAATGCAGTAAAGGTTACCCTGGGTCCTAAGGGCCGCAACGTAGTGCTGGACCGCAAATTCGGTTCCCCCACTATTACCAATGACGGCGTGACTATCGCCCGTGACATCGACCTGGAAGATCCCTGGGAGAACTTGGGCTGCCAGCTCGTTAAAGAAGTAGCCATCAAGACCAATGACGTAGCTGGTGACGGAACCACCACCGCTACGGTTCTGGCTCAAGCCATGATCAAAGAAGGTCTGAAAAACGTTGCCGCCGGCGCCAACCCGATGATCATGAGAAAGGGTATTGAAAAGGCGGTTCAGGCTGCAGTAGCTGAGATCAAAAGCATCAGCAAGCCGGTAGAATCCAAGGAAGCCATTTCCCAGGTTGCTGCTATTTCCGCTGATGATACCGATATTGGAGTCCTTATTTCCGATGCTATGGAAAAGGTCGGCCGCGACGGTGTTATCACCGTTGAGGAATCCCAATCCGTTGGCACCTCGCTGGAAATAGTCGAAGGTATGAGTTTTGACCGCGGCTATATCTCCCCCTACATGGTAACCAACCCCGAGAAGATGGAAGCAGTTCTGGATGATCCCTACATCCTGATTAGTGATAAGAAACTCTCCTCCATCCAGGAGATACTCCCCGTACTGGAGAAGGTCGTGCAGACCGGCAAGCCTTTACTGCTAATCGCAGAAGAGATCGAAGGCGAAGCCCTGGCTACCCTGGTAGTCAACAAGCTGCGCGGGACCTTTAATTGTGTAGCGGTTAAGGCACCTGCTTTTGGCGAGAGAAGAAAGGCCATGTTGGAAGACATCGCCATCCTGACCAAGGGCCGCGTAGCTACTGAAGAGCTCGGCATCAAGATGGAAAACGTTGGTCTGGATATGCTGGGTAAAGCGGCCAAAATCGTAGTCAAGAAAGACGAGACTATTATCGTTGACGGAGCTGGTTCCGAGGAGGATGTCAAAGGCCGCATCGCTAACATCAAGGTACAATTGGAAGAGACTGATTCTGAGTACGACAAAGAGAAACTGCAGGAGAGAATGGCTAAACTGTCCGGCGGCGTAGCGATCATCCAGGTGGGTGCGGCTACCGAGACCGAACTGAAAGAGAAGAAACACCGCATCGAAGACGCTCTGGCTGCTACCAAGGCTGCTGTTGAAGAGGGCATCGTATCCGGTGGTGGAACTGCTCTGATCAATGCTATTGCTGCTATTAACAAAATCAAATCTACCGGCGATGAAATGACTGGTATCATGCTGGTCAAGAAAGCCCTGGAAGAACCCCTGCGCCAAATAGCCAACAATGCTGGTGCCGAGGGCTCCGTAGTTGTAGAAAAAGTAAAGAACAGCAAGGTAGGCATGGGTTACAATGCGCTGACCGGCGGCTATGAGAACATGATCAATGCTGGTATCATCGATCCGGCAAAGGTCACTCGTTCCGCGGTCCAGAACGCAGCCAGCATCGCTGCCATGGTTCTGACCACTGAAGCAGTAGTAACCGAGATCCCCAATAAGGATGAATTCAAGGCCATGGCCGGCGGTGGCGGCATGGGCGGAATGGGCGGCATGATGTAAATCATCGCCCGTTGATATAAAGCTTCGAGAGCTGGCGTTATAACGCCAGCTCTCACGTTTTCTGGGGAGACAATAGACGCAGAAGGACGGCAGATTTTTATTAGCCACAGATTAACACAGATTTTTGAATTGTAATACGATATCGAAGGGGCGGATTCTATATCCGCCCGAGGTGACTCTTAATTCGGGCGGATATGGCCGTTCCTTGCCATCCGTGGCACCGCGGCACTAGTCCATCCCTGAACATCGGAATTCGCCCCTACATTGCGAATAGTTATTCAATCAATCCCAATAAATTAGGCGCTGAATTTTGCCATTAATTCACATCCCCCAATTAATCTGTGCAAATCTGTGGCTAATAACTAAAAAATAAAAAAGCGGCTGGATTTTCTCCAGCCGCCTTTCGGCATGAGTTCTTATAGATCGTAGTACATTTCGAATTCCATAGGGTGGGGCAGATCGTTGATCTTCCGGGCTTCCTTGCGCTTGTTCTCGATCCAGATCTCGATCAGGCGTTTGGGGAATACCCCACCGGCCAGCAGGAATTCGTGGTCCAGAGCCAGGGCATCCAGGGCTTCGTCCAGTGAAGTGGGCAGTCCCTTGATCTTGGCCCGCTCTTCCGGAGATAGCGTATAGAGATTCATATCAAAGGGGCCAAAACCTTCAGCAGTAGGATCGATCTTGTTATTAATCCCGTCCAGACCTGCCATCAGGATAGCAGAAAAGGCCAGGTAGGGATTGCAGGTAGCATCCGAGGAACGGAATTCAAAGCGTTTGTCCATCGGGCTCTTGGCATAAGCCGGCACCCGGATGACGGCGCTGCGATTTGCAGTAGCAAAGCAAACGGAAACCGGTGCCTCGTAGCCAGGAACCAATCTTTTGTAAGAATTGGTGCTGGGATTGGTGAAGGCTAGTACTGCCGGTGCATGCTTCAATAGTCCGCCGATGAAATAGAGGGCTTTCTTAGAAAGACCGGAATAGCCTTTCTCATCATAAAACAGGGGCTTGCCATTCTTAAACAGGTGCATATGCACATGCAGACCATTGCCGGCTTCACCATACAGGGGCTTGGGCATGAAGGTGGCCGTTTTACCTTCCTGGAAGGCCAGGTTCTTAATGAGATATTTGGCTAACATAGTCTTGTCAGCCATCTCGCGCATACCACCGAATTCGACCTCGATTTCCACCTGTCCCGGACCGCCTACTTCGTGGTGATGGTACTTGACCGGAATGTCGTTCTCTTCCATCAGTACACACATGCGGGAGCGCAGATCATAAAGGATATCCTGGGGAGGAGCAATATGGTAGCCGCCGTGCAGAGGGATCTTATACCCCAGGTTCTGACACTCATTGTCTCCGCTATTCCAGATGGCCTGTTCAGTGTCGATCTTGAAGCCCATACTGTGTGGGTAGGATTCATAACAAACATGGTCGAATACATAGAACTCGTATTCAGGTCCGATCCGCATTTCATCAGCGACACCGGTCGATTTCATGTACTCTTCTGCCTTGACGGCGATGGAGCGCGGATCCTGGTCGAAACGATAATTGTTGGGCTGGGCGATAACAAAAACATCACCGATCATGCTCAGGGTAGGAACCTCGGTAAAGGGGTCTTCAACAGCAGTGGTAATGTCGGGGATGAATACCATGTCACTCTTTTCGACCGGAGCGAATCCGTAGTTCGAACCATCGAAGCCGATGCCGGAAACCAGAGTTTCGGGCTTGAATCTGCCCACCGGGATTCCGAGGTGACGCCATCTGCCCAATAGATCGATCATCTTGAAATCAATCATCAGGATACCGTTCTCTTTACAGTAGTTCATTACATCTTCGTAGGTTTTAAACAAGTTATATAAGCCTCCTTTGTCTTATATAATATCCCGCAAATTATACCAAATACAATATGCTGCGTAAAGCATTACATATCTAGTATACCAGTATACAAAGGGAGTTTTGACATTATATGCCTGCGCGTTCCAGGTAATATATCGCTTACTCAGATAATATGATGTAATACTTCAAGTACCTGGTATAAGGGGTGAGATGAAATAAATAGAACCCGTTGGATGATTTTGACTGCTATCCTGGCCATAGCCGGCGCTTTACTGTATTCGGCTGATATGATAAAAGACTACTACATAAAGTCCAGACTTGATCCCCGGGTTGAGATGACGGAAGCAATAAAAAAGACAACAGAAGTAAAATGCTTCCGTTATACTTTGGCTTCGGGGTTCACGGTGGATGACCGGAAGGAGGTGATAAGCAGAGTAATCGGCGAGAAGGATCATGGGAATACGCATATAAAGGGGGAGATGGTTAATACACCGGTAGATATCTACTATATCGACCGCACCATCTACAACTATGATACCTTTTCCAAACACTGGCTGGAGATCGATAGCGGGACCAGTCAGGCCGAAGAATTGCTGATATCCGAGTTGAATCCCCTATCAAATTTCCGGTTCAGGGATATCGGCAAAATCGAGAAGCGTGGATTCGAAAAGATAGATGGCGCGGAATGCCTGGTCGTAGAGTGCAGCCCTACGGTGGAGAGTCAGCTGTTGGAAACACGTTGGATGGATTTCAAATACCGGCTATGGATCGATTATAATGATAACTGGATCCGCAAAGGGGTATTATCAGCCACCAATAAGAAAACAGGCAAGACCAGGTTATATATAGAAACTACTCTGAAGGATTTTAATGACAAAATTGAAGTAAAGCCTCCCGATACTAGTAAGAAATGACTTCAGAAAACAGGGGTTATTAGCCCCTGTTTTTGCGTTTACCTAAAAAACCTGAAGATTATGGCGGCAATTGCACAGGACCCAACTTGTTGTTATAATCCAATAGGGAGGGATAAAAGTTGGATTTACTACAGGTTGAAGTACTATATAATCGCGAACAGATCCAGGAAAAAGTAGCCGATATAGGACGTCAGATCAGCGGGGATTATCGCGGTCATGAGCTGTTAGTGGTAGGTATTCTCAAGGGTGCCTTTGTATTTATGGCTGACTTGATCCGCGAAATTGATGTGCCAATGGAAATAGATTTTATGGACGTATCAAGCTATGGGCTTTCCACCTCATCCTCCGGAGAGGTGCGCATAGAAAAGGATCTGGAATACTCGATCAAAGGCCGCGATGTTCTCATCGTCGAAGATATCATCGATACTGGTCTGACACTCAAGTTCATCTATGAAAATTTGAAAACCCGTAATCCTAAGAGCATTAGAATAGCCTGTCTCTTGGACAAACCATCCCGCCGCAAAGCTGAGATATTTCCGGACTATGTAGGCTATTCCATACCGGACAAATTCGTGGTAGGATACGGTTTGGATTATGCCGAACAATATCGCCATTATCCGGCAGTATGCATTTTAAAGCCCGCAGTATATGAGAAATAGGAGTATGGTCAATGGCTAAAGAATTGGTCCTGGTTCTGGATTTTGGCGGGCAGTATAATCAGCTGATTGCCAGACGGGTTCGAGAACTATCTGTGTACAGCGAGATGGTTCCCTATAACATTAGCTATGAAGAAGTGGTGGACAAGAACCCCGGCGCCATCATCCTTACCGGTGGACCTAACAGCATCCATGAACCCGGGGCACCGGCCTGTGATGAAAGAATTTTTCAGCTGGGCATTCCAGTGCTGGGCATCTGCTACGGCATGCACGTAATGACCCAAATGCTGGGTGGCAAGGTGGAGGCTTGTGCTTCCATGCGTGAGTACGGACGCACCTTTTTGAAGCCTACCGGCAGTGACCTGATATATGATGGACTGGGGAACGAAATGCAGGTTTGGATGAGTCATGGCGACTCGGTGCAGGTGCTTCCGGAAGGGTTTGCCATAACGGCATCCACTGATAGTTGTCCAATAGCTGCTATGAGTAATCCAGGCCGTAAGCTATATGGTGTTCAATTCCATCCCGAGGTCAAGCACACCATCCATGGTATGGAAATACTGGCCAATTTCCTATTTAAAACAGCGGGGCTCAAGGCAGATTGGGATCTAGCTGATTTCATCAGTGAAAGCGTCGCCGATATCAAAGCAAGAGTGGGCGGGAAAAAGGTTCTCTGCGCCCTATCAGGCGGGGTCGATTCTTCAGTAGCGGCAGCCCTGGTGCATAAAGCGGTAGGTGACCAGTTAGTCTGTGTCTATGTAGATAACGGCCTGATGCGCAAGGGTGAATCAGAACAGGTCATCAGCACCTTCCAAGATAAAATGAAGATGAATTTGATATTTGTTGACGCGTCCCAGCGCTTCCTGAGCCGTCTGGCCGGGGTGGCTGACCCGGAGGCTAAGCGCAAGATAATCGGTGAGGAATTCATCCGGGTATTTGAAGAAGAAAAGGGCAAACTGGGCGAGATCGACTATCTGGTGCAGGGCACCATTTATCCCGATGTTATTGAGAGCGGAACCAGTACCGCTCACACTATCAAGAGTCACCATAACGTCGGCGGCTTGCCTGAGGACATTGACTTTGCTTTGCTGGAGCCGCTGCGTTTATTATTCAAGGATGAGGTCCGTCTGATCGGCGAAAAGATAGGTCTGGATGCCGGCTTGATCTGGCGCCAGCCTTTCCCTGGACCGGGACTGGGAGTCAGGGTCCTGGAAGAGGTCACCGCGGAGAAACTGGCCTTGCTGCGCGAGGCAGATGCCATAGTTCAGGAGGAGATAAAACGTGCCGGCCTGGATCGCGAGATGTGGCAGGCCTTTGCTGTGCTGCCGCCGGTGCGGAGTGTAGGAGTCATGGGCGATGCCCGCACCTATGCCTACCCGGTCATCATCCGGGCAGTAGTTAGCGATGATGCCATGACCGCTGAATGGGCCCGGTTGCCTTATGAGCTGCTGGACATTATAAGCCGCCGCATAGTAAATGAAGTCCGTGGCATCAACCGGGTGGCCTACGACATCACCTCCAAACCGCCTGGGACCATCGAGTGGGAATAGAATAGAAATGTAATCAAAAAAGTCTGGTTGCAGGGTAAGCAACCAGACTTTTATATTTTCATCGCCTTAAACTAGATCTTTTCCCAGACCTGATGCTTGATAAATATCTCCAACAGATCCCCGTCAAGTTCATGGTCTTTGACCATAAAGCCCAAAATTTTTAAAGCCTGTTCCAACGGCATTGCCTTCTTGTATGGACGATCGTCTGCGGTCAGGGCGTCAAAAACGTCGACCAGAGCCAGTATCCTGCCCTCTACCGGGATATCGTCCTCCGCCAAATGATTGGGATAACCTTTCCCATCCAGGTGCTCATGATGGATGGATGCAAAATATGGAACATCTTTGAGCTTAGCAGTGAATGGCATTTTATCAAGCATGCGCTGGGTGACTACTACATGATCTTCCATGATTTGTCGCTCGTCATTGGTCAAGGTTCCCTTCATAACACAGAGAGCGGTGACTTCCTCGGGCTTCAGCCAATTAAACACCTTGCCGGCCGGATCTGTATAGGTACGGGCAGCAATTTCTCGCACCTTTTCCTGCAGGTCTTTATCAACAAAAGTAGCCGGATTATCCACTTTGATGATGAACTCCCGGGCTTCCTGAAGAGTCTGTTGTTGTTCTTCCCACCATTTATCAACTGCCGACTGTTCTTCGGGAGAAGCAGATAAACTGGCCAGCTTCTTTTCAAGGTACTGCTTTTCCAACCAGGAGTGAATATAGTCAAAACGCTGCATAACCAGTTCCAGAGGACGCTCGATCCGGCTGGATTTATCCATGACTTCAAGCGGAGTAGCTATTTTACCTATGTCGTGCAGCCATCCTGCCATAACTAACTGGGCGATACGGTCCTTATCAAAGGTCTCATGTCCCCAGCGGCTATCGGGTTCATAGTTGATGACCTGGGCTAATTCTCCGGCCAGCAGGGCTACGCGGCGTGAGTGGTTGGCATTATAAGGGGTGCGGGAGTCGATAGCGGTAGCCATAACGTCCACAAAGGAGTTGAAAAGGTTTTCGATATCCCTCAGCAGTTGGATGTTAGTCAGGAATATGGCAGCCTGAGAAGCCAGCGACGATACCACTTTTTCAAAATGATGGCCGAAGGGGATGAGGTTGCCGTATTCATCCTGGGCATTGATCAGCTGAAGGACACCAATAACGGTACCCTCATGATTCTCCAGGGGTATGACCAGCATAGACAAAGTATGATAACCGGTCGCCGCATCAAACTTTTTGGGACCAGTAAAGTCGAACTCTATAGCGTTGTATACATTAGGAATATTTACGCTTTGGTGGGTCAAAGCGACAAATGCAGATATGTTTTCCATGCTCATCGGCACTGGAGGGAAGGGTATTACTTCTCCGCCACCTCCTTTAAAGGTGCCCATACTTTCATTCTGCATGATCCGATAGACCAACTTATCCTCGTCGACCATATAAAGAGTGCCGGCGTCCGCGTGAGTTATGCGGCGAGCTTCGGTTACTATCATCTCCAGCAGACGGTTCTGGTCCTTTTCAGCGGAAAGAGCAATACCGATATTTAGGATATCCTCGATCTCGCCAAGTATTTCTGGGGAAAAGGATTTCACAGAGTAATCACCATTCCTTCTCGAGCTACTACACTATCAGGATATCTTTGCCGGGCATCTCTTTCAATTGCCTCCATATCCCGATCGCTATGGAAATTAGCATGGTGAAAAAGCACCAGTTTCTTGGCTCCGGAAGCTTCCATCAACTTGATGCCTTCCTGCCAGGTGGAATGTCCCCAGCCTTTTTTGTGGGGAAAGCCTTCATAACCATGATATTCTTTATCGGTAAACATGGCATCATAAATCACCAGATCAGCATTAAGCATAAAATCGGCCAGGTCGGTATCCATCTCGTCATAGTGTTCAGTATCAGTGATATAACAACATGAACGCTTATTATAATCGATGCGATAAGATAATCCGCCATTGGGATGATTATTATGTATGGTGCGCAACCTGATGCCGTCACCAAGATCTATATCAGAGCCGCTGGCCAACTCGCGAAATTCAATAATAGCACCCATGGAATCGAGACTAATCGGAAAATGCTGATATTCCATTTGCCCCTTCATAAGATCAGAGAAATTGGCATCCGTCTTGATTGGACCGTAAATAGTGAAGTGATTGCCAGGTTTAAAGGCAGGACCGAAAAAGGGGAAGCCCTGTATATGGTCCCAATGGGTATGGGTAATAAAAATATGACCGGTTAAGGGAGTGGGACTCTGAATAACCTGCTGACCAAGTTTAAAGATTCCGGTTCCGGCGTCGAAAATGATAAGTCGTTCACCAATTTGCACCTGGACACATGGGGTATTGCCCCCGAAGCGAATAGTCTCAGATCCTGGTACAGGTAGAGAGCCCCTGACTCCCCAGAAAATGACCTGTAAACCATTACTCGTCACCCCGCACCTCTCCTTTGTCCGATTACTCCATTGTAAAATAGTAGCACATTGTATATCGTGTGACTAGCAGTATGGCATTTATTGCTTAATTATGTCTTTATTTCTGGCAATAGGGGAAGAGGTGTCCCAGTGTCCCAGCAATGAATCCTGCTGTTTGCCCTCGACCAGGAACTGAACCTTATTAATCTCTTTTATTTCAGTGAGACTGTTTACTACCGAGGCGATGGTCATAGTCTCTCCGGCACTGCCGCCCCAGTGTTTGCTAATGAGTTCCTGGCTGAAATCGACGTAGGCGATGGAATCCTTGACCTTAATCGACAACAGGCGGGTTTCGGGGGGGAGTGTGGCAAATAGACCTTTGGTCTGTGGCCCCGTGATTAGAGCTTTAACGATAGCGGCTCCTTTTTTTTCCGCCGTTGCTGGCGCTGTTATCTCTACTGTCCTTTTTTCTGCCACCACATATTCGGCTTGATTATCCCCGAAATAGAGAGTGACGGATTGTTTAACCGGAGTATTTGTTGGCTCTTTCTTATCTTCCTTGTTGCAGCCGGTCATGGCCACGGTTAATAATAGCGCCGCTATTAAGACCAGGACAATATTGAACTTGTTTTTCATAAAATCATTCCTTCTCTCAGATATGTCTTCATTATAAACTTAGTAAGGCAAAAGAATGTACAATAATTATAAAAGACGTACTGCGAGCCAAGATAGACCCTCGGAGCTATGATGCTCGGAGTATAATTGTTATAATTAAATGCATGTGTTCAAGGGAGATAAAATATGTTTGATTTTTTTACCAGGCCTCCGTTTTTTGAGTTTTTCAACAGTGCTACGAATGACTTGATCCAGAATCTTTCTCGCTCTACGTTTCTTGGGGCATGTGTGGAATATAAGAACAGTTCACGCTTTTGGGACAAAATCGAATCGAGAAGAGTTGCCGGTTGTTCAGCTGCTGCCGAACTTTTCTGCAACGAGAGCCAGCACCGTGACCTGGACATCATCGCTGCTTTTGGCAGTGCCACCCCGGATTCGGATCAATACCTGCTGCATTTTGCCCCGGGTTGGAATTCCAACCGTCAAACCGTACCAGTTTTACTAGTGCCGGGAGCTGGTCTTGATGCTACCTCCTTTAATGATTTATACGCAATGGAATATACCGGCTTGCAGCAACAGCTGACCAGTCTTGGCTACCGGGTTTTTGTGCTGACCTTTTCACATCTGCATGGTGATAACTACATACAAGCTGAACAACTGGCTGCTGCCATCGAAAGGGTCAAGGAAGTCAGCGGCCATACGAAAATAGATATTATTGCCCACAGCAAAGGGGGCATGGCAGCGCGCTTGTATTTATCAAATATGGCCGGGACTGGTTATCGCGATGATGTGCGGCGCTATGTCATGTTGGGGACCCCTAACCTGGGCCTTGATTATTCCTTTCGCACACCATTGTTCAATTACGCGATATTTACCTCGGGATCCAGCGGGGTCATGGCCTGGGACCGGGTCATGGCCTTTGGCAGTTTGATCGACGTTACCGAGAGATCCATTTACGAAGGCGGGGCTTTTCCCGGTCAGAGCCAAATGCTGCACCGCTGGGACGATGAATATCAACTGGAGAAGATGCAGCCGGATTGGTGGACCACTTATTATGGGGGTCTGGGCCTGATCAGCCATTCTTACGGTATCGAAGAAGCAATGGCTTATGGCGGCAACCTGATCGATCAGATGAACCAGGCGAAATTGGAGGACGGTATCGAGTTTTCCGTTTTGGCCGGCGATAAATCAACTTTTCATGGTATGCCAGGCGATGAAACCGGTCCGGGAGATGGCATCGTTTTTGTAGACAGTGCATTGTATACTGACGGCCTGGCTGGTCGCGGTGCTCGTTTAAAAGAGAAGACGGTTCTTTCTGTAAACCATATGGAGTTATTGTATTCCCGCCGAGTTGCTCGTTGGGTTGATTCTCAGCTGACAACTTGAGAAGCAGAGTACAATTAATTCTCCCAACAGGCAGAAGTTGACATGAAAAAAAGGCTTTGCTACTATGAAGTTGTAACATAATACAGCGGTTTCAAACGCGAAAGTGTGTCTAGGGTTCCGCATGGGTGACATGGTCAGGTCCAAGTGGCACAGGTGCGCAAGCACTACACCGTATAGGGATAAAAGCCCAGGCGGGGAGGTTTCGGTTACGAGATTTCCAGCCGGGCTTGTTTATTTTCGGGAGAATCATTAGATCCCTATAGCATTGATTTTTGTGATTTTGGGGGTATTACAGTGGCATTAGTTGGTATTATCATGGGCAGTGATTCCGACCTGGGGATCATGAAGGATGCGGGAGATATCCTGCAACAGTTTGAAGTGGATTATGAATACACCGTCTGCTCGGCTCACCGTCTGCCGGGAGAGACAGCGGAATATGCCCGGGAAGCTGCTGGGCGGGGCATGAAGATCATTATCGCCGGGGCTGGAGGGGCCGCTCATTTGCCTGGTGTAATCGCCGCCTATACTATTTTGCCAGTAATTGGCGTGCCCGTAAAAACCAGTACTCTTTCCGGAGTAGATTCCCTCTATTCGATAGTACAGATGCCCAAAGGCATACCGGTGGCCACCGTGGCTATCAACGGCAGTGCCAATGCGGCATTGCTGGCAGTGGAAATTCTGGCTTTGTCTGATGAGAGACTGCAACAGCGCCTGCTGGCTTACCGTCAGAAAATGGCTGACGACGTGCTGAAGAAGGACCAGAAGCTGAAAGAAATCGGCGCCGAAGCCTATCTGAAGAGCTAGATATCTCTAATGCGTAAATCATAAAAACTGTGAAGATCTGCGTCTATTTTAATTTCATCTATCAATAATATTGGGGGCTAAGAGATGATCGAACGTTATACCCTTTGGCAAATGGGAGCCATCTGGTCGGAAGAAAACAAATTAAGCAACTGGCTAAAGATCGAGGTCACTGCCTGTGAAGCCTGGGCCCAGTTGGGCAAGATACCGCTGGAGGCACTGGAGGATATTCAGGAAAAGGCTGCTTTTGAAGTGAGCAGGATCCAGGAGATCGAAGCCGAGGTGCACCACGATGTTATCGCATTCTTGACCAATGTAGGTGAGTATGTGGGCGATGCCTCCAAGTATATTCACCTGGGCATGACCTCATCTGATATCCTGGATACCGGTTTGGCCATGCAGATGCGCGATTCCGCAGATCTGCTGCTGGACAAGCTGGCAAAACTACAGGCGGTGGTAGGAGAGAAAGCCCGGCAGTATAAATATACCTTGAACATCGGGCGAACCCACGGGGTGCATGGCGAACCCACCACCTTCGGTCTTAAGATGGCCTTATGGTACAGTGAGCTGGACCGTGACATAAAACGTCTGGAAGAAGCCCGCTCGGTCGTTGCTTGCGGAGCTATCTCCGGAGCGGTCGGTAACTTCGCCCATCTGGATCCCCGCGTAGAGGAATACGTTTGCCAAGAGCTTGGGCTGACGCCATGTCCGGTTTCCACCCAGATCATTCAACGTGATCGGCATGCCCAATTCATGAGCACCCTGGCCGTAGTGGCAAGTTCTTTGGAGAAGATGGCTACTGAGGTCCGCAATCTTCAGAGAACCGAGATCCTTGAGGCTGAGGAGCCATTCCGCAAAGGGCAGAAGGGATCATCGGCTATGCCGCATAAACGTAATCCCATGATGAGTGAGCGGGTAGCAGGGCTCGCGCGGGTGGTGCGAGGCAATGCTATGGCGGCACTAGAAAACGTAGCACTGTGGCATGAGCGCGACCTTACCCATTCTTCGGTAGAGCGGGTAATTATACCCGACAGTTGCATCCTGTTAGATTATATGTTGGAGAAGTTCACCGGTATAGTCTCCGGCATGCTCATATATGAGAACAATATGATGGACAATATTAATAAGACTCGCGGGTTGGTATTTTCTCAGGAATTAATGCTGGCATTGGTTGGCAAAGGAATGATGCGGGAGAATGCTTACCGCCTGGTACAGAAAAATGCCATGCAGAGCTGGGCGAACGGTGATGATTTTCGCGAACTGGTCCGGGCTGATATGGAGATCATGAACTGTCTGAATGAAGAAGACCTGACCAGTGTTTTTGATCTGGGGATATATACTGCCAATGTAGATTATATTTTCCGCCGCTGCGGACTGGAGTAAGATGAATAGACGCTGATTACGCTGATTTATTGGATTAACACAGAAGTTACGAGGAGTTACAGTGTCAGCCTTGTAGGGCTTCGATAAGCTCGGTAAATTTCTCTATCAGCGTAAATCATTTTGATCCTGTGTTATCTGCGTCAATTAATTTTTAGGAGTTGAGAATATGGAGCGGGGCGAATTATTGTATGAGGGCAAGGCTAAACAGATATTTGCCACGGATAACCCTAACCTAGTACAGATGTACTACAAAGATGAAGCGACCGCTTTTGATGGAACAAAAAAGGGCATCATCAAAGACAAGGGGGTTGTCAACAACCGCGTGTCATGCCTTTTATATCAGCTATTGGCCCGTAATGGAGTGCCCACTCACCTGGTTGAACAATTGGATGAAAGGAATGTCCTGGTCAAGAAGATGAAGATGATACCGGTCGAGGTAGTAGTCCGAAATATTATTGCGGGCAACCTGGCTAAAAGATTGGGCATGGAAGAAGGGAGTCCGCTTAATTCGCCTATCATCGAGCTATATTATAAAGACGATGATCTCCACGACCCGATGATAAATGAATACCATATTCGAGCGATGGGCTGGGCCAACGATAGTGAGATCGAAGAGATAAAGAAAAAAGGCCTGCAGGTAAATGATTTGCTGTGCCAGTTTTTTGATAGTATAGGTATTATACTGGTAGATTTCAAGCTGGAGTTTGGAATTGTTGATGGACAGGTGCTGCTGGGTGATGAGATCTCCCCGGATAGTTGCCGCCTGTGGGACAAGGTCAGTCTGGAGAAACTGGACAAGGATCGTTTTCGCCGTAATCTGGGCCAGGAAGAAGAAGCTTACCAGGAAGTAGCCCGACGCATCGAAGGCGCCCTGGGCTAGGTTTAATTTAACACAGATACACACAGATGCCTTCGGCAACACAGATGAACACAGATTTCTATTATTTAATTCAGGTATGAAAACATGTCTTCCAATAATTATATCTCTCTGATTCACTGGTTTCCGGGGGAACACATCTGATAATCATCTGTGCTAATCTGTGGCTAAAAATCTTTTTTCCTAAAATTATAAAATATCAAACACATATCTTGGTTAAAACAATAAATGTTGTTCCTTTTCAAAGATAAATCAGTGTACATCTGTGTTGAATTCGTAACTCCTTAGTAAATATATTGTTGCATGTGATTGGAGGTTGTGAGATTGAAAGCCAGGATTTATGTTACCTTGAAAACCGGGGTGTTGGATCCCCAGGGAGAGGCTGTAAAGAAATCGCTGCACGTTCTGGGCTACGGCAATGTTGAAGAAGTGCGTATGGGCAAGTTCGTGGAGGTGGATCTGCAAGCAGGTGACCCGGAAAAAGCTCGTCAGGAACTAATGGAAATGAGCGATAAACTGCTGGCCAATCCGGTGATAGAAAACTACCGGGTGGAAATGGTGGAGGGCGAATAGATGAGATTCGGAGTAGTCGTTTTCCCCGGTTCCAATTGCGATGCCGACTGTTATCATGCAGTTAAAGACGTTCAGGGACAGGATTGCGAATACATCTGGCATCAGCAGTCAAAAATCACCGGCTTTGATGCTCTGGTTTTACCGGGAGGGTTCTCCTATGGTGATTATTTGCGTACCGGAGCCATTGCCCGCTTTTCACCGGTAATGCCGGCTGTAGTGGATTTTGCCCGGCAGGGCGGATTGGTGATCGGTATCTGCAACGGATTCCAGATTCTGCTGGAGGCCGGTCTCTTACCTGGCGCCATGCTGCGCAACAAAAGCTTGAAGTTTATCTGCAAGCCGGTAAACCTCAAGGTTTTGAACAACGATACCCCCTTTACCAATCAATTTAACCAGGATGAAGTTATTGAGATTCCCATAGCCCATGGTGAGGGGAATTACTACTGTGATCCCGCTACCCTGGGAGAACTCAAGGACAACGGACGTATATTGTTCAGCTATTGTGGACCGGAAGGCCAGATCGGTGACGATCATAATCCCAATGGCTCTTTGAATCATATTGCAGGTATTACTAATAAAGAAGGCAATGTATTGGGCATGATGCCGCATCCAGAGCGATGTTCGGAATCTGTTCTGGGAGGAACCAACGGATATGGTATCTTTGCTTCCATGATTAACTGGCTGAAGGAGGCGAGAGCATAATGGCTGAACTAAGCTACCGCGAAATGGGTCTCAGTGATGATGAATACCAGCTGGTACTGGATATAATGAAGAGAGAACCTAATTACCTGGAGACGGGTATGTTTGCCGTTATGTGGTCCGAACACTGCGGCTATAAGAACTCCCGCCCCCTGCTAAAGAACTTTCCTACTGAAGGTCCACAGGTCATAGTGGGGCCGGGAGAAAATGCCGGAGTAGTAGACATTGGCGATGATCAGGCGCTAGTTTTTAAAATAGAAAGTCACAACCATCCTTCGGCAATCGAGCCCTACCAGGGGGCCGCTACCGGGGTGGGAGGTATTGTTCGGGATATATTCACCATGGGCGCCCGACCCATTGCCAGCCTCAATTCCCTGCGTTTCGGAGAAATAGACGACGTCAGAGTACAACAGCTTTTCGCTGGCGTAGTCGCCGGCATCGCTGGTTATGGCAACTGCCTGGGCATCCCCACGGTCGGCGGTGAAGTGTACTTCCATCCATGCTACCGGGGTAACCCATTAGTCAATGCTATGTGCGTAGGTCTGGTGAACCGCAATGAGATAGCCCTGGCCGTAGCCGGCGAGGTGGGGAGCCCCATTATGATCGTCGGCGCCAAGACTGGACGAGACGGAATCCATGGCGCTACCTTCGCGTCGGAAGAACTATCTGAGGCCTCAGCGGAAAAACGCCCTTCAGTGCAGGTAGGCGATCCCTTTATGGAAAAACTCCTCATCGAAGCATGCCTGGAATTGATCAAGGAAGATTTGGTAGCGGGCATGCAGGATTTGGGGGCTGCGGGTCTTACCAGTTCCATTGCTGAGTGTGCTAGTAAGGAAGGGCGCGGGGTGCAGGTGGATGTGGCCTTGGTGCCGCGGCGCGAACTGGGGATGTCCCCCTATGAGGTCATGCTTTCCGAGTCTCAGGAGCGCATGCTGATCATTCCTCGTTCCGGATGCGAGAACCGCATCCAGGAGATTTTCGATAAATGGAATCTTGATGCTACCGTTATCGGTCAGGTTACCGGAGATGGCATGTTCAGGGTATTAGAAGGCGAGAAAGTGGCCGGCGAGGTGCCGGTAGCTGCCCTTACGGATTCCTGTCCGGTTTATCGCCGGGAAGGTGAAGAACCGCCTTATTATCAGGAAAAGAAGGCGATGAGCCTTACAAATATTTATGCAGAGAACCCTGCCGCGGCCATACTAAAGCTGCTGGCTTCTCCGACCATCGCCAGCAAACGCTGGGTATATACCCAGTATGACCATCAGGTCATGACTAATACTGCGGTAGTTCCCGGTAAGGGAGATGCAGCCGTACTGCGAATAAAGGGTACCGGAAAAGGCGTAGCACTTACTACTGACTGTAACAGCCGCTTTGTCTATCTTGATCCCAGGGCGGGAGGGGCCTTGGCTGTCTGTGAGGCAGCCCGCAATCTCGCCTGCGTGGGTGCCAAACCCTTAGCTATGACTAATTGTCTCAACTTTGGCAATCCGGAGAAACCGCAGATCTATTGGCAGATGGAAAACGCTATACTGGGTATGGCTGAAGCGGCTCGTGCCCTGGATACCCCGGTGGTCAGCGGCAATGTAAGTCTTTACAACGAGACTGCGGATGGAGCCATCTATCCCACTCCGGTGGTAGGAATGGTAGGACTGCTCGAAGACCTGGAGCAGCGCTGCACTATGGAATTCAAAGCGGAAGGCGATATCATTGTTTTACTGGGAAATAGCTCTCGGGAATTAGGCGCTTCTGAATACCTGTATCTGTGTCATGGCATAGAGGGCGGCGAAGTACCTCAACCTGATCTTCAGCAGGAAAAACGGCTGATTGATCTCCTGCAGGAATTAATAAAGCAAGAAGTCGCGGTCTCCGCCCATGATATATCTGATGGTGGACTGGCGGTTTGCCTGGCCGAATCCGCCATACAGGGGAAAATCGGCTGCCGGATCGATCTGCCCGCTGATGGCGGACAAATGACCGGGCTGCTTTTCTCGGAAGCACCGGGAAGGGCTGTGATAACGGTCAAACCAGCCAACCTTGGCAAGGCGCAGGAACTGGCTGCAAACTATAACATTGCAGCAACTGTCATCGGTAAGGCCGGCGGTAAGGAGCTTATATATAACGGTAATGGAAAACCGGTCGCCATAGTTCCTCTGGCAGAAGCCAGCCAGGCATGGGAGGAGACCATAGAGTGCTATATGAAATAGAAGAAGACAAATTCAGGGACGAATGCGGTGTTTTCGGGATCTATTTAAACAAACCTGAAAAAGATACAGATGCCGCCCGCACCACCTTCTACGGCATTTATTCCCTGCAGCATCGGGGACAGGAAAGTGCTGGTATCGCGGTGTCCGACGGGAACAGGATCGAGCATTACAAGGGGATGGGACTGGTAACCCAGATATTTAAGGATGAGCATATCAATAAGCTTACGGGAAATATCGCCATAGGCCATGTTCGCTACTCGACCACCGGCAGCAGTTCTCTGGTCAATGCTCAGCCCCTGGTTTTCCATTATCTCAATGGCATGGTGGCTTTGGCCCACAATGGCAATCTGATTAATACTGCAGAACTTCGCAAGCGCTTAGGCACTTATGGTTCCGTGTTTCAAACCACCACGGACACAGAGGTTATTGCCAATCTGCTGGCTCGATATTCTCAGGACACTATGGAAGATGCTTTGGCCAAATGCATGATTGATATCAAGGGAGCCTTTGCCTTGCTCATCATGACCGAAGACCGCCTGGTAGGAGTCCGCGACCAATGGGGAATACGGCCGCTGTGTCTTGGGGTGATCGGGGACAACTATGTATTGGCCTCCGAATCAGCCGCGCTCGACACCGTCGGGGCAGCTTTCGTTCGTGATATCGAACCGGGGGAGATCGTAGTAATAGATAAAAATGGCCTGCGTTCGCTGCGTGTGGTCAATTCACCGGGTCGGGCCCACTGCATTTTCGAATATATCTACTTTGCCCGACCCGATAGCACCATTGACGACATCAATGTTTATCAGGCTCGCCGGGAGATGGGTCGGCAGCTAGCCCGGGAGAGTAATATCGAAGCAGATATCGTCATCGCCGTACCCGACTCAGGGACCTGTGCCGCCCTCGGGTTTGCCGAGGAATCAGGATTGCCATTTGAAGAGGGGCTCATGAAGAATCGCTATGTTGGCCGAACCTTTATCCAGCCCACTCAGCAGATGCGCGAAATGGGGGTAAAACTCAAGCTGAATCCCAACTGCCGGGTAGTAAAAGGCAAGCGGGTAGTCATGGTGGATGACTCCATCGTCCGCGGGACCACCAGCCGTAAAATCGTAGAAATGATTCGGGAGGCCGGGGCCACCGAGGTCCACATGGTGGTGGCATCCCCCCCTACCAAGTATCCCTGCTATTACGGAATTGACACCTCGCGCCGCGAGGAATTGATAGCCTGCACCAAGGCGCTGGAGGACATTCGGGTATTTATTGGAGCGGACAGCCTGCATTACCTCTCCATGGCAGGTCTCAAGGCGGCCATGAACAATCACCAACCGCACTTCTGCGCCGCCTGTTTCAGCGGGCAATATCCGGTAGGAATAGAGTCACAGGAGGTTTGATATGAGCAATGATGGTTTGAGCTACAAGGCCGCTGGGGTCGATATCGACGCCGCCACGAAGTCGGTCGATATGATCAAGAAATGGGTACAAAGGACCCAGCGTCCGGAGGTATTGGCCGGGATCGGATCATTCGGCGGCTTCTTTGCCATGGACACTGCGAAATACAAGGAACCGGTCCTGGTTTCCGGCACAGATGGTGTGGGGACCAAACTGCGCATTGCTCAGATGATGGGAGTACATGACACGGTGGGTATTGATTTAGTGGCCATGTGCGTCAATGATATCCTGGTACATGGAGCGGAGCCGCTGTTTTTTTTGGATTACATCGCTCTGGGTAAACTAGATCCGGTGGTAGTGGAAGCCCTGGTCAAGGGTGTGAGCCAGGGCTGCGAGCAGGCGGGCTGCGCCCTAATCGGCGGGGAGACCGCCGAGATGCCCGGTTTCTATAAAGAGGATGAGTATGATTTGGCTGGGTTTACCGTGGGTGCGGTCGAACGCTCCAAACTAATAGATGGATCAGCAGTCAAGGCAGGAGACATAATAATAGGGTTGCCTTCTTCCGGCATACATTCCAACGGCTATTCGCTGGTACGTAAGGTCTTACTGGAGAAGGCCGGTTTGAAACTGAATCAACATATTGATGAGCTAGGGCGCAGCCTGGGGGAGGAATTGATTACTCCCACTAGAATCTACGTGAAGACTGCCCTGGCAGTGATCGAAGAAGTCCCCATCATGGCCATGGCTCACATAACCGGCGGTGGAATACCGGAAAACCTGCCGAGGGTAATCCCGGCTGGGCTGGGCGCTGAAATCAATAGCCAGGCTTGGGATCCTCCGGCTATATTTCAACTGATTCAGCACTTGGGTCAGGTCGAAATGGAAGAAATGTACCGTACATTTAATATGGGCATCGGCTATATATTCATCGCTTCACCAGAGCAAAGCGATGATGTTTTAAAGTGCTTGCGCATTAAAGGAGAAAAGCCTATAGTATTAGGTAGTGTATCGCCCGGAAATGAAGGGGTAAGTATCAAATGATTCAGATCACGCAACCCGGAATAATACGCCTGGGAGTGCTGGCCTCAGGTCGGGGCAGCAACTTTGACGCTATCTGTGCTGCCATAGACCGGGGAGATCTACAGGCACAAATCGAGATTCTGATCAGTGACAAAGCCGATGCTGCCGCCCTTGAAAAGGCATCCAAGCGGGGGATCTCCGCCCGTTTCATTGATCCGAATTCTTTTGCCGACCGGCAATACTACGAGGGGGAGATAGTCTCAACCCTGCGCGGGGCAGGAGTTGAACTAGTTGTGTTGGCTGGATACATGCGTCTGGTCGGTCAGGTAATGCTCCAGAACTACCGCTGGCGGATACTTAACATACATCCTGCACTCCTACCATCATTTACCGGACTGCATGCGCAGAAGCAGGCGGTGGAATATGGTGTAAGGTTCTCGGGATGCACGGTACATATGGTAGATGAAGGTATGGATACCGGTCCCATCATCAGACAGGCAGTGGTGCCGGTATACCAGTATGATGATGAAGATAGTCTGGCTGCCAGGATATTGGAACAGGAACATAACTTGTACTGGCAGTCTTTGCAGCTTTTCGCCCAGGGCCGCGTTTATCTGGACGGGCGTAAAGTAATCATTAGAGATGAAAGCAGGGAGGAAATGGCATGAAGAGAGCCTTAATCAGTGTATCCAATAAAGAGGGGATTGTAGAGTTTGCCCGGGAATTGGCCAAGCTGGATTATGAGATCATTTCAACCGGCGGTACTTACAAGACCTTGAAGGATGCCGGACTGCCAGTTTTAATGGTGGCTGATATAACCGGATTTCCGGAGATTCTCGATGGAAGGGTCAAGACCCTTCACCCAGCTATTCACGGGGGCATTTTAGCTCGTCGTATCCCGGAACATATGGTGCAGATTAAGTATCATGGCATTACTCCTATCGATATAGTGGTGGTCAACCTGTATCCGTTCCGCGAAACTATCAGCAAGCAGGATGTAACCATGGAAGAGGCGATTGAGAATATCGATATAGGCGGGCCCTCCATGGTGCGATCAGCTGCCAAGAATTATCATGACGTGGTAGTGCTGGTTAATCCGGAGCATTATGCAACAGTACTCAACGAACTCAAGGATTCCGGAGAGGTCAGCCCGGAGCTGCGTTTGCGTCTGGCCTTGGAGGCTTTTACCCATACCGCGTCTTATGACACCATGATTTCATCATATCTGGCAGGCATCGCCGGCAGCAAACTGGATAGTTCGTATCTAGTGGCAGGGGAGAAGGTTTATGACCTGCGCTACGGAGAAAATCCTCATCAGGCGGCCGGGTTCTATCGCAGTTTGACCAGTCAGGGCGGACTGCCCGATGCTAAACAATTGAATGGCAAGGAACTATCCTACAACAATATTATTGACAGTGAAGCGGCCTGGGAATTGGTTCAGGAATTCAAACAACCGGCCTGTGTTATCATCAAGCACACCAATCCTTGTGGGGTTGCGGTTGCGAGCAAGCTGGAGGAGGCATATGTCAAGGCGTTTGCTGCTGATCCGTTGTCAGCCTATGGAGGGATTATCGCTTTTAATAGGGCCGTTGACGGGGCTACAGCCAAGAAGGCCGCTGAACCCTTTATGGAAGTGATCATTGCCCCAGGGTTTGATAAAACAGCTCTGGAAATACTGCGGGCCAAGAAGAACCTGCGGCTTTTACAGCTGGATACTACTTCTGCTCCGGATATGCAGATCCGAAGCGTCAAGGGCGGGTTCGTAGTACAGGAGAGAGATGTCAGTACTGTCGACTTCAAGAAGTTGGAGGTCGTGACCGAGACCAAACCGGAACCGGGTTTGCTGGCTGATCTGGAACTGGCATGGAAGGTAGTAAAACATGTTAAGTCAAATGCCATAGTGGTAGTAAAAGACGGTGTCACTCTGGGAGTCGGTGCCGGCCAGATGAATCGGGTGGGAGCCGCCAAGATAGCTCTGGAACAGGGCGGAGAAAAATGTCAGGGAGCGGTTATGGCCTCAGATGCTTACTTCCCCTTCGGAGACACGGTGGAAGCTGCTGCCGCCTACGCTATCAAGGCCATTATTCAGCCCGGCGGTTCGGTGCGCGATGAGCAGAGTATCGAGGCTGCCAACAAACACGGCATCGCCATGGTGTTTACCGGCGAACGTCACTTTAAACATTAGAAATTATTAGCCACAGATGCACACAGATTAACACAGATTAAATTGAGGCAAAGAATATACCAGACATAGAATCAATTACTCTTATTACTCTTAAAACGTGTAACATTTTGACAGATGTTCGCTGGGAATAAATATAACTCCAAAATAAAATCTGTGTTCATCTGTGTTAATCTGTGGCAAAAAAATCCAGAATTCCGGGAGGTTATTATGGGGAAGAAGGTTTTGGTGGTTGGTCAGGGGGGCCGGGAGCATGCTCTGGTGTGGAAGTTGGCTCAGAGTCCTCAGGTGGATAAGATATACGCTGCGCCGGGCAACCCGGGGATTGCCCAGCTGGCAGAATGTGTTGATATAAGTGTAGATAATACCCTTGGTTTGCTGGAATTTGCCCTTCAGGAAGGAATTAATTTGACAATAGTGGGGCCGGAAGCTCCCTTGATGAACGGTATCGTTGACCAGTTTACGGCAGCTGGCTTGAAAATATTTGGTCCGAGTGCTGCTGCTGCTCGGCTGGAGGGGAGCAAGGTCTTTACCAAGCAACTGTTGCATAAGTATGGAATACCTACTGCCTCTTTTGAGGTGTGTGAAAATAGTGATTCTGCACATAAAGCAGCTGGGTTTTATATCGATCAGGACAAGCCGGTAGTCCTCAAGGCTGACGGCCTGGCCGCCGGCAAGGGAGTGGTAGTGACCGCTGACAAACAGGAGGCAGCAGATGCTATTGAAGCTATGATGAATCAGCACGCCTTTGGTCAGGCTGGAGATCGTGTCGTAGTTGAGGAATGTCTGGTTGGTGAAGAGCTCAGTGTATTTACTCTCTGTGACGGGAAAGACTTTCTTACCCTCATGACTGCTCAGGACCACAAAAGGGTCTTTGATGATGATAAGGGGCCTAATACCGGTGGCATGGGAGCTTATGTCAATCCACCGATTTATACACCTGAGCTAAAGGAAGTTATTGAAAGCAGGATCATAGCGCCAGTTATCGCAGCTATGCAGGAGGAAGGACATCCATATAAAGGTGTATTATATACCGGTCTGATGCTGACCGCAGATGGGCCTCAGGTGCTGGAGTTCAATGCTCGTTTTGGCGACCCGGAGACCCAGGTTTTGATGCCGGCAATCAAGGATGACCTGCTACCACTGCTGGAAGCGTGTGCTGATGGGACATTGGGCGGCAGCCAGGTTGAACTGGAAGCCAACGCCTGTGTGGGAGTAGTATTGGCCTCCGGAGGATATCCGGGCGACTACGCGAAAGGCAAGCCAATTAAAGGGCTGGATCAATTATCCGGGGATACTATGGTATTTCATGCTGGTACTGCGCTGAAAGAAGGTCAATTGGTAACCAACGGCGGCAGAGTCTTGGCCGTGGTATGCCGCGGCAAGGATAACGCTGAGGCAATAGGAAAAGTATATAAGGAAGTTGAAAAGATAAGCTTTGATGGTATACATTATCGCCACGATATAGGGCGGAGAGCATTGCGCTAAATAATAAAAAAATGGTGGTTTAAACAATGAATACATGGAAAGGCCCCTATCTTAGAGCTGGGTTGGTAGTCCTGGCAATAATGATGCTATTCTGGATGCCCACCCGGGAATTTCTCAAATTAACCTTTATGATCGGCATCCCCTTTATTTTTATTTTGGGGTTTATGCTGAAAAAGGAGCGATACTCATTACCCTGGATTATATCGATGGTGCTGTTGGTAGGGATAGTCGGCGGTTATGGCTATCTGCTGACTGATTTGCCGGAGCGCATCGAAACTAGGCGCATAATCAGCCAGGGAGCGGCACTGATGGCTGAAGGAAAATACGATCAGGCTATAAATGAGTATCGCAAGCTGGAAGCCCTGGGACGCGGGGAGAAAATGAACGAAAAGATCGAGGCAGCCAGGAAGGAAAAGACCGCCAAGGAGGCTTTAACTGAGGCTAAGCGTTTAATCAAGGCTGGTAAGCCGGAGCAAGCCAAGAGGATACTGGAGTCAATTCCCGGGGATACCAGGGCCGGAGGAGAGGCTGAGGATCTGCTGGATTAGTTATTATACCGACTAATTGGAAGTAGGGGAGAGGAACCATGCCGATTACACTGGATGATGTGAAGAAAAATCCTGCCGTCATGGAATACATGCGTATAGGTAATGATTATATTGGAAATATTGGGGCCATCGAACACAACCAGCATCATGCCGATCTGGTATCGAATCTTTGTGCCGATATACTTACTAAACTCGGCAATTCGACACGTGAAGCTGAATTAGGAGCTATCGCCGGATTTTTGCATGATATAGGCAATCTGGTCAATCGTTACGGTCATGGCATGTCGGGTGCTATGATAACTTTTCGTGTTCTGCTGGATATGGGTATGGACCCCTCCGAAATAGCTGTTATTATGGGGGCTATTGGCAACCACGAGGAACAAGCCCAGGGGCATGCGGTTAATAACGTGGCAGCCGCCTTGATCCTGGCCGATAAGTCAGATGTTCACCGCTCACGGGTACGGAAACGTGAGATGTCGGCATTTACCCAGCGTGACCGGGTCAACTATGCTGTAACTGATTCCGGGTTATTGGTAGACGCTGAAAACAAGATCATCACCATGAAGATAGAAATTGATACTTCAGTCTGTTCGGTGATGGAATATTTTGAGATATTCCTTACCAAGATGCTGATGTCCCGGCGGGCTGCTGAATATCTAGGTTGTCAGTTTGAATTAATCATTAACGAAAACAAGCTGCTGTAGGGGGATGAAATAGACGCAAATTATCGTTGATTTTTATGGATGATGCAGATGGTTTTTGAGGTGTTTATTAGCAAGTATTAATACTGTTGTGTCTATTGAAGGCGTCTATTAGTAAGCGAGGTGAGTGTCTTGGCCTTTAAACCTAATTGGAGCAATGGGAATACCGATTTGCTAGTCAGGGCGTTACTAAGCCTGGAGAGCGAAGAGGATGTCTATCGTTTGCTGGACGATCTCTGTACGGTAGCGGAAGTCCAAGCCATGGCGCAACGCTTGGCAGTTGCCAGTCTACTGGCCCAAAATACCACTTACAATGCTATTGCCAGTGAGACTGGCGCGAGTACGGCGACAATAAGTCGGGTTAAACGCTGTTTGAATTACGGAGCCGATGGCTATAAGAGGATATTAAACAAAATAGATGGGGAGTTTGTCAATGAGGAATAGAGAGATTCCGCGAGGAACCCGTGATCTGCTGCCGGATGAGGTGGCAGTAAAGCGTCAGATCGAGAATAAGGCGAGCAAATTATTTCGCAGTTATGGCTATGAGGAGGTCATTACCCCGACCTTCGAATTTCTCGAAGTTGTAGAGACTGGAACCGGGGGTAGCATCAGGGAAGAACTCTTCCTGTTTATGGACCGGGAGGGGGGAATACTGTCACTAAGGCCGGAGATGACGGTATCTATCGCTCGCCTGGCGGCAACTCACTTACAGGGTGTCGGTTTTCCGCAGCGCTTGTTTTATATGACTAATGTATTCCGTCATGTACAGCCACATCTGGCTCAATATCGGGAATTTTGGCAGATCGGCATAGAACTGATTGGCGCCGCCGGTGTTTATGCAGATGCGGAAGTCATTAGTATTGCTATAAACACCCTGAGAGACATTGGGTTAGAGAATTTTAAAGTCAGCTTGAATCATATCGGGATAGTAAATGGACTGCTGGATAGCAGCGGGCTCAGCCTTGACGAAAGAGAAACCATGCGTCGGCTGATAGAAGAAAAGGATCTGGTTGAATTATCTGCTCTGTTGGAGCAAGCATCGATAGATGATGGATTGAAGGAAGCCATAGCTTCGCTGCCGGTATTGCACGGCGGGATCGAGGTTCTGCAAAGGCTTCCCCAATTGGAGAAAAACGAAACCGCCAGTCAGGCGGCTAAGGATTTGATCAATGTTTACGAACTGCTAAAAATGTCCGGTTTGAGCGACCATGTGGTAATCGATATGGGGGTACTGCGAGGTTTTGATTACTATACCGGCATGGTTTTTGAGGGGTATTCTCCAGATTTGGGTTATGGCCTGCTGGGGGGAGGACGTTATGATAACCTGATGGGCAAGTTCGGTCTTCCCCTGCCGGCTACGGGATTTGCTATTGGTCTGGAACGTTTAGCGCTGGTGCTAAAACAAAGGGAGCCTGAACCCGAGCGTCTCCTGGTAGGAGGCAGAAATTATTTCGCAGTGATTGCTAAAGCCAATGACCTGCGTGGACATGGATTTATTGTGGAGACGGATGTTGAAGGTTTGACTAAAGAAGAGTTGGAAAAGAAGATAGCTGCCAATCCTACCCGGACACTGATTTACGTGGACTAGGGGACCCGGGGCAGAATTAGCCACAGATACACACAGATGGACACAGATTTTATACACTATGGAATAGATAAATTATCTACTCTGGCATGAATAATCGTATGTTTTGTCTTTTGGTAGTAGATAGTTTTATGATTATTTAAAAGATAATCAGTATTAATCAGTGTTAATCTGTGGCAAATAACCCGTAACCAAACAAATACTGGAGGAGGATTTATGGCTGAGTATTTGACTATAGCTCTCTCGAAGGGCACTCTTTTGAAGCCTACCCTTGGGCTTTTTAGGGAGGTTGGTCTGCCCACTGAAGGGGTGGAGCCGGAAAGCCGCAATATGGTTTTTACCTTTGAAAATGAAGCAATTAAGTATATAATGTGCCGTCCTACCGATGTTCCCGTTTATGTGGAACAGGGTGCGGCTGATCTGGGCATAGTCGGCAAGGATGTCATTGTCGAACAGGGTAAGGACGTTTTTGAGATGGCGGATCTGAAATTTGGCTACTGCCGTTTTGTGGTAGCTGGTCCATCTGCCATGCAAGGGGCGGGCATCAAGGACCTCAACTATAAGCGGGTAGCTACCAAGTTTCCTGTGATGGCTGAAAGGTTTTTCCGCAGTCAGGGGTTGCAGGTCGAGATCATCAAACTGCATGGCAATGTAGAATTAGCGCCTTTAACTGGCATAGCCGATGTAATCGTTGACCTGGTTTCTACCGGAGCTACATTGCGGGAGAACAATCTGATCGAAATGGTCAAGATTATGGATTCTACGACTCGCCTGGTCAGTAATCGTGTAGCCTATCGGACCAAACACGGAAAGATTCAGCCCCTTATTGAAACTATACAAGAGACTGTGAAGGGTGGGGATGGTAAATGAAGATCAAGAGGTTTACAGCATCCAGTCAAGCTGGTCAGGAGTTTCTGGCTAGTGCCATCAAGGATATTCAGGAATATGAGCAAAGGGTTCAAGACATTGGCAAAGCGATAAAAGCTCGGGGTAACGAAGCCATTTTTGAATTCACTCAGCGCTTTGACGGAGCGTCTATCAACGCCGATAATTTTCGAGTAAGCGAGGCTGAGATAGAAGCAGCCTATGAGGCAGTGGATGATGATTATATCTTTGCCATCCAGGCGGCTAGTGATAACATTGCGATGTTTCATTCCAGGCAGTTGCGTAATTCCTGGATGGAACCGGATGAACGCGGCAATATACTGGGACAAGTCTTCCGCCCTCTGGAACGGGTAGGTATTTATGTTCCCGGAGGTACTGCGGCCTATCCGTCTTCGGTATTAATGAATGCTATTCCGGCTCAGGTAGCGGGAGTTGAACAGATAGCCATGGTTACTCCGCCTGATCAGGAAGGAAAACTTAATCCTTACACTTTGGTGGCTGCCGCTGAACTGGAAATCAGCGAAATATATAAGATGGGCGGGGCGCAGGCGATATTCGGATTGGCTTACGGGACCCAGACCATAAAGAAAGTGGATCTCATCAGCGGACCTGGGAATATCTATGTAACATTGGCCAAGAAAATGGTTTATGGTGAAGTCAACATCGATATGCTGGCGGGCCCCAGCGAGATATTGATCATTGCCGACAGCAATGCTGATCCCGCTTACCTGGCAGCTGACATGATGTCCCAGGCTGAGCATGACGTATTAGCTCGAAGCATTCTGGTCTGCGATGATGAGAAAATACTGGATCAGGTAGAGACGGAACTGGAGAAGCAGATTGCCAGTCTGTCGCGCCGCAGTATTATTGAACAATCATTACAGGATTATGGAGCCTTGATTCTGGTCGGGGATCTCGTCGAGGCTTGCGAAGTGGCCAACCTGGTGGCACCCGAACACCTGGAGCTGATGGTGGAGCACCCATTTGATCTTCTGAGCCTGATACGTAACGCCGGGGCGATATTTATGGGCAAATACACCCCGGAACCGGTGGGCGATTATTATGCAGGACCGAATCATATTCTGCCCACCGGGGGGACCGCCAGGTTTTATTCACCGGTAACGGTGGATACCTTTACCAAGGCCAGCAGCTTGCTCTATTATTCCCCTCGCGGTATCGCTGAAGATGCTGACGACATCATAAAACTAGCCACGGTAGAGGGCCTGACTGCTCACGCCAATTCTGTCCGCCTGCGCAAGGGGTAAGGTGGTAAAGAGGACGGGGGAACGGGAGAACGAATGGACGCAGATCAACGCTGATTTTTTATGATCTACACAGAACTTTCTGGGGTGTAAATGACCATATTGTATGGTGTAATTCGCATAATGGGTGTTGATTAACATATGGTAGGGGCGGATTCCGACGTCCAGGGATGGGCTAGTGCCGCGGTGCCATGGATGGCAAGGAGCGGCCATATCCGCCCGGGACATGAATGAAAAAAGAGTCTTGAGGGGAGCTGGGAATCATGATGGAGAGTCGTATAGGAGAAATAGCCAGGAAGACTGGGGAGACTGAGGTATTAGTGCAAATAGAATTGGATGGGACTGGTGTCTACCAGATCGATACCGAGATACCCTTTCTCAGCCATATGCTGACGCTATTATCAGTTCACAGCTTATGTAACCTCAAGGTCATAGCCCGGGGAGACCTTAAGGTGGACGACCATCATAGCACTGAGGACATTGGTATAAGCCTGGGTCAAGCCCTGCAGTTGGCCCTGGGAGATAAAAAAGGTATTAAGCGTTATGGGGAAGCCACTATACCCATGGATGAAGCGCTGGTCAGGGTGGTGCTGGATTTGTCTGGCCGGTCGCACCTGATCTACAATGCCGATATCCAGCGTGAAATGATCGGCAACCTGGCCACAGAAAATATTAAAGAGTTCTTCCAGGCGGTGGCGAACAACGCCGGTATGAATATCCACATCGACCTGCTTCGCGGTGACAACAGCCATCACTGTATCGAGGGCATCTTCAAGGCTTTCGCTCGAGCCCTTAAGATCGCGCTGGAATATGAACCGCGCGTGGAAGGCATCTGGTCATCGAAAGGCAATCTGTAAAGGGAAACGAATTAACCACAGATAAGCACTGATTTAAACAGATGAACACAGATAATGACAAATCAAACAGTTTGAGATTTTAACGACGCGGAAAATTGATAGAGTAAATATTAGTGCATTATTCCAGAGAAGTACGTAGCCGATAAAAATGTTTGCGAACATTTAAGTATGTCATTGCGAGCGAAGCGCGGCAATCTTCCCTTGCAGGCGGAAAAAATGAGTTAATCGTGTGCATCTGTGATGAATTTACACGGGGGAACAAAGATGATAGCAATTATTGATTACGGAATGGGCAATCTGGCCAGTGTCAAGAATGCCCTGACCAAGCTGGGATATGAGGTGGTCATCAGTGATGATGCGGAACAGATACTCAGGGCCGAGAGGGTTATTCTGCCCGGAGTCGGAGCGTTCGAGGATGCTATCAGTAACCTGCGTCAGCGGGGACTGGATCAAGCTATTGATGAGGTACAACGCCAGGGAAAACCCCTGTTGGGTATCTGTCTGGGTCTTCAGCTGATGATGAGTGAAAGCCAAGAAAATGGTTTGCACAAAGGGCTTGACCTGATACCGGGCAGAGTCGTTAGGTTTGAACTACCAGTTCAGCTAAAGGTGCCGCACATGGGTTGGAACAGCATTACACCAAAGGTTGACAGCAAGCTATTGGCCGGTATTTCTCCGGAATCTTATTTCTATTTTGTTCACTCTTATTACGTAGTGCTGGATGAGGGAGCGGTTGCTGCCGCCCAATGCAATTACGGGGTGGATTTCACCTGTGCCATCGAGCGGGGGAACCTCTTTGCCACGCAGTTCCATCCGGAGAAATCGGGGACTATCGGCTTGCAAGTTTTAAAAAATTTTGGAGAGATACCAGTATGATTATATATCCGGCTATAGATCTCAAGGATGGTCAGTGTGTGCGCCTGGTTCAGGGCAGGGCGGAGGACAAGACAGTATATTCGGATAATCCCGGCGCAATGGCAGAAACTTGGCAGCAACGAGGTGCCGCTTGGCTGCATGTGGTGGACCTGGACGGGGCTTTCGCTGGCCGCCCGGTGAACACTTTAGCAATAAGAGCTATCGCCGAGGCGATAGAGATACCTTTTCAAGTGGGTGGGGGTCTCCGGCGCAGGGAAGACGTGGCGGAGGTATTAAAAGCCGGTGCTCGCCGGGTAATCATCGGGACCAAGGCCGTAAACAGCCCGGAGTTCGTGAAATCACTGCTGGATGAGTTCGGTCCGGATAGAATAGTATTGGGCCTGGATGCACGGGATGGCATGGTGGCAGTTGAAGGATGGGTTGCGACCTCGAATCTCCCGGTTTTAGATTTTGCTGATACCATGAAAGGCTTGGGCGTAACCACAGCGGTTTACACCGACATCTCCAGAGATGGTCTTTTACAGGGACCAAATCTTAAAGCTATAGAAGATATGGCCCGCCACAGCGGGTTGAGTATCATAGCCTCGGGCGGCGTATCCAGCCGGGAAAATATCACGGCCCTGCGAGCTTTGGAAGGCTGCGGGGTAACCGGGGCAATAATGGGTAAAGCCCTGTATGATGGCAAGATAACTCTGGCAGAAGCCCTGGAAGCCGCCGGGGAGTAAATAGACGCAGACGGATGCTAAATAGAATCTGCGTTAATCAGTATCATCTGCGTTATCAGCGTCCATGGGAGGGAGCATATTGTTAGCTAAGCGTATCATCCCCTGTCTCGATGTACATGCGGGGCGGGTGGTCAAGGGAATAAACTTTGTAAACCTGCGTGATGCCGGAGATCCGGTTGAATTGGCTGCTTTCTATGATGCTGAAGGAGCCGATGAACTGGTATTTTTGGATATTACTGCTTCTCATGAGGCTCGCAATACCATGGTTGAAGTGGTCAAGGCTACTGCCCGCCAGGTTTTTATACCCTTTGCAGTTGGCGGTGGCATAAGGACTATCGATGACATCAGAGATATTCTGGTGGCAGGCGCTGATAAGGTCTCTATCAATTCCGCCGCTATCCGCAATCCATCGATCGTAACAGAAGGAGCGCTGAAATTTGGCAGTCAGTGTATAGTTGTAGCCATAGACGCACGGCAGAGCGGTCGGGATTCCTGGGAGGTATTTATTAATGGTGGCCGGGTGCCTACTGGTATTGACGCAGTAGAATGGGCACTTAAGGTTCAGGAACTTGGTGCTGGTGAAATCCTGCTTACTAGTATGGATCGTGACGGGACCAAGGATGGATATGATCTGCCGCTGACAGCGGCCATCAGCCAGGCCTTAAGCATTCCCGTAATAGCTTCAGGAGGCGCCGGGAATCTGGAGCATCTTTATGAAGGGGTGACCAGCGGCCAGGCCGATGCTGTTTTATGTGCATCGATATTCCATTATAGAGAGTACAGTGTTACTCAAGCGAAACAGTATTTAACAGATAAAGGAGTTGCGGTGAGAATATGATCGAAGGATTAAAGTACGACCAAAAGGGACTTATACCAGCTATCATACAGGATTGCAACACCGGGCAGGTGCTGATGTTGGGCTATATGAACGAAGAAGCTCTGAACCGGACGATAACCAGCCGCCGAACCTGTTTTTGGTCGCGAAGCCGTCAGGAGTTCTGGGTAAAGGGAGAAACCTCCGGACACATTCAAACTGTTCAGGAAATCAGGTATGATTGTGATCGGGATGCCTTGTTGGTCTTAGTTGAGCAGACTGGCCCGGCCTGCCACACCGGGCATTCTTCATGCTTTTACCGTAATGAACAGGGGGAAGAAGTGGCACCTGCGGCAATGGACATGGACCATATCTATGAAAGTATTGCTGGCCCCGGCGTTTTATACGAGCTTTACGAAGTGGTACGTGACCGGCAGGCTAAAAGACCGGAAGGGTCATATACCACTTACCTTTTTGAAAAAGGCATTGATAAAATACTCAAAAAAGTGGGAGAAGAAAGTGCTGAAGTTCTCATTGCCGCCAAGAACCGTGACAAGGCTGAGGTCGTATATGAAACAGCCGATCTGATCTATCACCTGATCGTCCTGATGGTAGAGCAGGGAGTAGATCTGGCAGATATATTCTGCGAATTGAAATCAAGGCGCTAGTCATTAGGACCATATAATAACTGCAATAATCGAGATATTATCCACGCTTGACCCCGGTTTTAAATTGGGGATTGGGAGATCCTGAGTAAGCTATAGCCGAATAGGGATCTCTTTGTGTTTTTTTTGCGGCAATTAGCATTCGAAATGCAGACCAAGGTTTCAGCAAATAAGGAATGTCTGAATTCAAGATAGCTGTATTTTGCATAGCTTAAGGCAGTTGTCCAACATTCAGTTGATTTTATTGATGACTGATGGTGTTGATGCAATGTGGATTCTCGCTGATAAATCATTCCCAATCAAGTGTATACACCAATTATTCGCTGGGCAAAAGAAATAGATAGTATTCTCTAGAAAAATCCTGAATTGCTTAAAAAAATGCCTATTCTTTTGAAGTAATTCAAAGTTGTATAATTTATAGTGGTATATAATAGCCGAAATATGGATATAAGGACTATTTTCAATATGCGTTAAGCAGTTCTTTTGCTAGCTCGGTCAGCAAATATCAAACTTGTATAAGGGGCTCCTTACAGTTAGATAATGTCGTGAAGCAGTACTATACAAGTTATATATCGGTTTTCTGCATTTTGGATAAGATTAAAGTATAAAGATTGTTTTTGTTTGTTTATGGGGAGAGGTAGATTTCTATCAATTATTGGGTGCGATCACAATTCAATAATGGCTCTGATGGACCTGGGCCCGGAATGGAAGAATTGAACGAACTGCAGCGCAAGTTCGAAGAACTTTCTGCGGCCCATGATGCATTGTTAAATTATTTATCCCGCAAGGATCCCACCTTTGCCAAGGGCATCAGAGCAGTCGGCCAGGATGATAATGCTGATGGGCAGGATAGTGATTCAGTTATGGCCATGAAAGTGGTTGCCTTTCTTAACGCCAGACACTATATGGTGTTTGCCGGCAACAAGGGCAAAACCCATGGGCATTCCTGGCAGCTCCAGGCTGAAGCCGATGTTCATATCATGGGCGAATCCTTTGTTAAATTCGAAGATGTAGACAAACATATCAATATACTGCTGGCGCCCTATCAGAGAACGACTCTAAATGAGATACCCCCTTTTACTGAAGTAGAGCCTCTTACCGAAAACATAGCGGTTTATTTTTTTAACACCCTTTATGATGATCTCAGGGAAATCGGTGTTGATTTAGTTAAGCTAACGGTTTGGGAAAACCCGACTAAGGGGATTGAAATCACCAGCAAGATTCCTAATTACTTCAGTAGTGATTCGTCTTCTCCAGCGCCAGCGCCACCGGCAAGTCTGTCTGTAATCAAGGGCATAGCTAATGATGAAATTGCGGCGAGTGAGGAAGAATCTCCCCCTGCTGATGATTATAGCACGCAGCTTCAGGCTGAGCTTGAAGAAGAGGACTATGAGGAAAATCACAATACATTCGAAGTTACGCCACCACCATTGGGGGCATTGGAGGATGATGTAAATACTTCGCGAGAATTAGGCTTGATTCTGAATCAAGCAGATTCCGCTAATGTCTTTGAAGAAAACACAATCATTGATGTCGATAGTAGTGAAACTGATATTCCAGTAAATGAAGTTGCACCACCTGACTCTAAAAGCCAAAAGTCGAGGATAGATAAATGGTTTAAGAAAAGAAAACCGCAAGGCGACCATAACGATGAATTCAGTGATTCCAGGTTGCCAGCACAACCCTGGTGGCAGATAGCGCTAGGGGTTCTGATAATTACTGGTGTGGCAGTATGGGCATATTGGCCGATACTAACGGCCCCTCCGAATAGTGCCTATCCTTGGGGAGCAGATACATGGGGACACCTATATAAGGCCGATTACCTGTATCGCCAAATGGTCGCAGGGAGCTATTTTCCGCAGTTCATTGCGGATTGGTACAATGGTTGCCAATTATTCCGCTACTGGGCTCCACTGCCTTACTATTTTATTGCGATCATTAGGTTTTTTACTCCAAACATATTTGTAGCTGGTCATTACTACATCTTTATCTGCGCATTGCTTGGAGGCTTTTTCTGGCTGGCGGCCAGAAAAAACATAGGCCTTTGGCCAGCCATCATGGCAGGAGTCGTTTGGGTGGTATGGCAGGATAATATGAAGGTAGCCCTAGCTGAAGGAAATCTGCCACGTATTTTGACAACGGCTATATTGCCGCTTGCCTTCTGGATCTTCTTCAACTCTATTAATCCCCAATTCCGAAATAAAACGTGGCCAATTGTTGGAAGCGTTTCATTAGTATTTATCTTAGTACTAAGCCACGCCATGATGACCGCTATCTACTGTGTCTGTTTTATGATATTTGCCATTACCTGGTGGCTATTTGGGGGGACATCTTTAAAGCTGGTTTTTCGTGGATTAGTCTCAATCGTAACTGGACTATTGCTTTCTGCATGGTGGTTATTACCAAGCTTAAAGGGTGGTCTGGCCGGTATGAGCAAAGAGGCAGCGGGTGGAGCTGTAATGTACATGCGTGCTCTCGAAAGTTTTGACCCTCTAGTGCGATTTTCAAACCCAAGCACACACTATTGGGGAGTCAGTCTATTATTGGTTATACTTATCTCATTAATAGCCTGGCGTTCCAAAGCAACTTGGGCTAAAAGTCTCTTTTGTTGTGGGCTACTTTTTATATGCCTAACCTTTCCTGCCTTCGCATGGTTCCAGCAGATGATGCCATTGGGTTACATAATGTGGCCGCTACGTTTCTCTACCTTTACCAGTCTTGCTGTAATTTCATATGGATTTGCTTTTTCTTCTAAGATTTTAACATCCAAAAGAAGTACCGTAATAGCTGCATTACTCTTGGTTATCATTTTTAGTGGGTTGATAATTGATAGTTATTATACTCGAACGTTGCAAATGAAAACCGCTTCTGAACCTTATTATATAGTAAAAATCACGGATGAGATAACCAAATCAAAAGGATGGCGGGTCGCTACCTTAGATCTTGGTAACATTGATTCCCGGCCATCATATTTCTTTTCGATGGTTGGTCATCGCGAACAGGTCTTTGGTTGGGCTTGGCAGGGGGCTACAACAGCGCCCAATATAATGCTGCTGAATAGTGCTATGGAGTTTAATTGGTATCCATATCTGTTCAGACAGTTATACCACCTTGGTGCAACGTATCTTGTAGTAGATAATAATCAAATCAAGAGCAAAGCATCGTTTAGAAAAATGGCTGCGGATTACGGCTACAAACAAAATATGGAACTAGAACCTTATAGTGTTTGGACGAGACAAGAACGACCCTATATGATAGTAGATCAGAAACGCTATCTGGCCATTGGAACCAATGCGAGTAACTTTGCATTGATTTTTCCTCAGATAGAGATTGGTCGAAGTAATAACATTGATGATTATACCCCGAAGGAATTATCTGCTTACAACACTATTGTTCTGACGGGTGCTCAATGGAATATCAAGTCAAAGGCAGAAAAAACAATCCAGGAATGCGCTAATAAAGGTACCAAAATCATTGTTGATTTTACTGGTTTTCCGCTTGATGTCCTAGCCCGGCAGCCAAAATTCTTTAATGTTTATGCAGAGCCAGTTGAGATCCGTAATCAATTAACGGTCTTCCAAGCGCCTGGGGGAACAATTAATTTAAAACCGTTTGACGCAGATAATTCTCTCTGGAGAGCATATGCCCCGCAAGGACTGGATAGCACTCCTGTATCTTATCAGCATTATGGAAATGAAGCTGCCCTTTGGGGATATAAAAATGCCAACGGCTCAAAGATATGGTTTTTAGGAGCTAACTTGGCATATCATGTTTATTTAACACATGATGAGGTGGCTATGAAGATGCTGGAACAGCTAACTGGGCTATCACATGATTATACTCAGGAACCGTCTGTGCCTTTTGATTCCTATCGTCCGACAAGTAATGGTTATATAGCATCATATTCACTAAAAGCAGCTACTGATGTAATTATCCCTATAGCAGATCTTGACGGGATGACGGTAAGGATAGATGGGAAATTAGTAGACAAAAAGCGGCAGGAGAACTTAATTGCTCTCACTCTGCCAAGTGGTCATCATATAATAAAAGTGGAAATGACCCAGGCATCAATATATAGAAAAGGCATGGCTGTTTCGGTAATAACACTATTGATCAGTATTCTCTGGCTGTTAAGGCAACGCCGGCGTTCACAGGTCACAGGACCACTTATTAAACAGGGAGCTGAAGATTTTGGGTACTGATATTTTATTTTTACTTATATCTATAGTACTTAGCGCAGCAGGACAGATACTCCTGAAGTATGGCGTTATGGGTGTAGGCAATATTGACTTTAGGGTCGGGAATCTGTTTTCTACCCTGTTAACAACCTTTACAAACGTTTGGGTATTACTGGGGGTTATTTGCTTTGTAACAAGTATGGTTCTTTGGCTCAAGGTCATCTCTACTATGGAACTTAGCAAGGCTTATCCAAGTGTAAGTCTTTCTTATGTAATAGTATTTATCTTTTCTGCGATATTTTTCAATGAAGGGGTAAGCATTGGAAAATTTGCTGGCCTAGCTAGCATAATGGTCGGAATATTTTTGCTGCAGAGATAGGGGGGGGCTAGTGAACGAGGCATCAGAGAAGGTTTTTCTAAGTATGGTTATTCCAATGTTTAACGAAGAGGCTAATATTGAAGAACTATATTCAAGATTAACGAAGGTCCTAGATAGGATGCAAAAACCTTACGAAGTTATCTGCGTTAATGACGGGAGCAGAGACAATACCCTTGAGATGCTCAGAGATTTAAATAAGAAGGATAACAGGTTTAAAGTAATCGACCTCTCAAGGAATTTTGGAAAAGAAACTGCCCTTTCAGCCGGGATTGACTTCACCTGTGGGGAAATTGTTATTCCAATTGATGCTGATCTGCAAGATCCTCCGGAATTAATTCCGGAAATGATCACTAAATGGGAGGAAGGTTATGACGTAGTTTATGCGGTCAGAACTCATCGGGAGGGTGAAACTTGGTTTAAGAAAATGACAGCAGCAATGTTTTATAAGACTATGAAAAAGATTACCCATCTAAATATGCCTGTAAATACTGGGGATTTTCGCCTGATGTCCAGGCAGGCAGTCGATGCCCTTAAAGAACTTCGCGAGAGCCATCGATTTATGAAAGGGCTTTTTACTTGGGTGGGTTACCGTCAAACGGGCATTACATACTCAAGAGATCCAAGGTTTGCAGGTAAAACAAAATGGAATTATTACAAACTCTGGAACCTTGCTCTCGAGGCAATCACTTCATTTAGCTATCTGCCTTTGCAATGGTCAATGTACCTGGGGCTAGGAGTAGCCTTCTTGTCGTTCATTTATGGCTTCTATATGATCATTAATACTGTTATTCATGGCAATAAGGTTCCTGGTTATCCGTCTTTGATGGTTGTAATTCTGTTCCTTGGCGGGGTACAACTGTTTACGATAGGTATTATTGGCCAATATATTGGACGTATCTACACTGAATCCAAGCATCGACCGTTATATTTCGTTCGAGAGACGCTGGGCTTGAATTATGGCAATGACTATCAACAATCTCCCCTGTAGTTAGAGGAGGTGTTTGTAACTATGGATATGAGATCCATTCTAAGCAGTCCATCAATTTATAGATTGTTTTCAACCATCGTAGGTCAAGGTCCTGCTCGGGATATCTATGTGGAAAAACTAATCAGACCAAATCCAGGGGAGCGCATCCTTGATATCGGCTGTGGCCCTGGTGATATTGTAGAACACCTACCGGAAAACATTGATTATGTAGGTTTTGATATGAGTCAAGTATATATTGATGCTGCTGTAAAGCGTTTTGGTTATCGCGCAACCTTTATGCGCAGATACTTGAATGATGAAGTTTTGCGGGAACTAGAACCTTTTGACGTTGTCATTGCTATTGGCGTAATCCACCACCTCAATGACCAGGAGGCGGACTCTCTTTTTAAAGTGGCAAGTGCGGCCTTAAAGCCTGGAGGCAGGGTATTGACTGTAGATCCTGTTTTTTATACAGGTCAACCATTACTGGAAAGATGGCTTGTTTCCAAGGATCGAGGCGAATATGTCAGATATGATGAGCGTTATCCCAAATTGATCCCTAGCGACTTTTCAACTGTGAGAACCACTAAATACAAAGGTTTATTAAGAATACCCTATTCGCTATTCTTTATGGAATGCTATAAAGAATAGCGAATAATATATACTTGATATAGCAATACATATGCGTAATGTAAGCGGATAGAATTTTTCATCATACTGCGGCTAGATATACCGGAAAGGGGATCAAAATGTACCGAAGGATCATAGGGATTGCTGTGCTTTTAAGTTGTATATTAATTTTTAGTCTACCAATAATGGCAGTTGGCGCCATTGTTGTGGACGGCAATTTTAACGATTGGGTTGGGCAACCGAGTCTTGCCGATCCGGTTGATGGTGGCTTTATTGCCATTGATGACATCACCAGATTTGGCTGGGCAACCAATCCTAATGAAGAAAGACTTTACTTTATGATCGAGCGCAAGACTTACTTGCTGCATAAGTTATGGCCGGCACATTTCATATTATATATAGATGGCAATGACAATGGTAATTACGGAGATAAACACGACTATTACATTGATATTGAATACAAGCCCCTGTTAGGATCGGTTGACGTCGATGTTTATGATCGTAAAGGCAAACCCGTAGCCAGCTACATTCAAAACGGGGGCCAGATCGCTGGAGTAGACAAGGTAGAGTTCTCGGTACCAATGACTGATTTAGGAATTATTCCGCCATCTCAAACTATCAGGATGTATGTTGTGGGAGTCGAATCCCATGATCGGGTTCCCAATGGGGGAGATATCCAATGGTCGCCGATACCTATCATGCCTTCATGGTTATTGGCAACCATTTTTGTGGCAGGTCTGATCGGTGCTGTTATCATCCTAAAGAAGAGAAGAGTAGTATGTTAGCATACGTAATTGCCATTATTATATGGGCCTCTATTGCCTATTACTTGTACAAAAATAGAATATGGATCTTCTATTATATCTGGGCAGCAGTGGGCATGACCATAATTGCGATACTGCTCTTGCGTGGATCGCCAGTCGAGTATGCTATCGAACAATGGACTGGTTTGATCCTCCATTATAGTCTGGGCTTGGTTGGCATCAAAACTATGGTTTTCGATAAATCTCCCGGTACGGTACTCGTCCTGTTGGCCTTGGAGAATAGTTGGACTTGTATAGATATAGATATCGAGTGTTCTGGTCTATTGGAGTCATGCGTTCTCTTGGGATTGTTGTTATTTTTCCCCATAGGAAACCGGCGCACAAAAATATTCCAAGCCGTTGCTGGTTTGGCAGCACTTTACTCGGCGAACCTTGTCAGACTGTATACTATTGTTGCCATCATTAATATTTGGGGTAGAAATGCCATGTACATAGCCCATACTCTTATCGGACGCTTAGTATTTTTCATTCTGGCTGTAATTATTTATTGGTATCTATTTACTCGCCCAACTCTTGGGGACGTCAGAAAGAAGGGTAAGCATGCTTGAAATATTTGCGGAAAGATCGCTGGCCTTTCTTTTGTTCTGGGGGATTTGGATGCTGGCTCCGCTGGCGATAGATGTTACCATGGCAATCGCATTTATTGGAATTGTATTCTTGTATCCCGAGGCTAAGGAAAGAGAAAAATTCGATTCGCTGAATTTCTTGCCATATGTTTCTATCGTGGTGCCTGTACATAATTCAAGTGACAGCTTGTATCAATGCTTGAGGTCTATAGTTGAACAGAAGTATCCTACCGAACGTATGCAGGTGATCTGTGTCAACAATGGCAGCGCCGATAATAGTTTTGAGATATTTAGTAAGTTTCAGAATGACTTTCCTGAACTCAACCTGAACTGGATCGACATGGATCGGGCCGGGAAATCAATCGCATTGAACGCCGGCATTTATATGATAAAAGGGGACTATGTCATTAATGTGGATTCGGATGCATGGATGGATGAAAATGCCGTTTACCGCATGGTGCAGGCATTCGAGCATGACCCGTCCCTGGCGGCTGCAACCGGCGCTATCCATATCGACAAAGAGCTGGGCAACCGAACGCGCTTAATGGATATTATTCATTATTGTGAAGAGATCGAATACCTGGTGGCTTTCAACGTAGGGCGACGCTTCCAAAGTGTTACCAACAACCTGTTTACGCTGGCTGGTGCCTTTTCAGCTTTTCGTAGGGATGTAATCCTGAATTCCCTGATGTATTCGGAGAGGACTGTTTCAGAAGATACTGATCTTACTTTCCAGATCAGGCAGCGTACCCGCATCCATAATGCCAGAATGGCGTGCGTTTCATCGGCAATCGCCTATGTTGAACCGGTCTGCACAATAAACAAACTATATTCACAGAGGGTGCGCTGGCAGAGGGGACAAATAGAGGTTACTGCCATGCACTCAGGAGTCTTAGGGAAACTGGGCGGCGGCTTGGGGAGTTTTACCGGGCGCATGATCATGATTGACCATACTCTGGCTTTTTCTCGATTGACTTGGACTTTTCTTATACCCTTCCTGTATTTTTTGGGTTATCCTGTTAAATTGGTTTTTGCGGCCTTTGTAGGACTATACGTTTGTTATTTATTTCTAGATTTTTTATATTTCATTGTGGCTGTAAAAGAGACATCGGGAACCTATCGACAAAAGATAAAAAAGACCTGGTGGGTGATTTTCTTTTTGCCGATTTTCCGGTTCTTTACTTACTGGTTCCGCTTTTCCGGCATACTGCTGACCATGGTGGAACCGGCGGCCTGGAAGGTGGAAAATCCCGTGGAACAGCTCAAGAATGCTTTGGGCAAGAGTATCGGTAACGTAAAACTAACTATAAAGAAAGTATTCGTCAGCTAATTGTTATATGGTTTGATATTGAAAGCACGCCAGGATAAAACATGATCCTGGCGTGCTATTATGCTAGTTAATCTCCAGGGTACCCGTTAGCTTGAGACTGTTCCAGGCGTTGGCCTGTATCTGGCTTGGCGAGAGCGTATACAGGTTGTTGCCGATGTATATGATCCGGTCAATGTTTTTTTCCGTGTCATACCAGTTATCTCCGGCTTTCAGCAAATCCTCCTGACTCAAATGAGTTATGCGCCCCTTGAACTGCAGCCCCTTCTTAAGATCGATCTGGTAGATATAGGCCCCCTGATATTCAAAGGAGCCGTAGGCAGGCCAGCCTGAGGCGGCTTGCTTTTTATCACTCTCGCGGATCTTCATCACTGTTACCGGGAAAGCCAGTAATTGCTTCTCGCGTGAGAAGAGCAAGGCTTTGTGGTTGGAGAGAAGCTCGGAGTCAGTTCCGCGGTCGCCGATAATCACCTTGGAGATCTCTTGAGGATTTTTAACGTCGCTCACATCAAACAGCGCTACTTTGAGACCCTGGTAAAAAGCCATAGAATCCTGGCCATTTTCTAGCTTGGTCTCGATGGTGTCCTTACCAAAACCTATGATATGGTTTTGGTCGTAGGGGTGGAGATAATCGCTATATCCGGGAATCTTCAGCTTGCCCAGGATATAGGGTTTAGCCGGATTCTGCAAACTTATTACGAAAAAGGGATCAACCTTCTTGAAGGTGACCATATAGGCCCGATCGCCCATGAAACGAGTGGAGTAGATTTTTTCACCTGGGGCAATGTCTTCAAGTCTCCCAATTAATTTCATGTCAGAGTCAAGCACGTAAATGTTGTTTTTAGAAATCTCGGAACCGGTTGCCCAAACCTCACCGGTGGTGGTGGCTATTCGGAAATAGCCTTGGTCTTCATCCATGGAGAACTGATTGAGTATGGTGCCGGGGACTTCACCCTTGCCGCTATAAGCCATTCCGGACGGTTTTAATGCAAACTTGTAGAGGGTGGTGAGTTGCCGGGGGGAGTCGGCAGCTGAATCCTTCACCAGGGGACGCACGCTTGGCTGATAGGTGCTGGCGGCAATATACAGGTTACTGGTGGAGGCATAGATGTTTTCGGCATTGCCCAGATAGCTCTCTACTTGAGCCTTTTGGGCTGCGTTGGCGGTATTTATCGCAGCGATATTTATATAAGCCGGATAGATATGATCAGGGAAATAACGCAATTGGTTATAGCCGATACTGACCGGCTTGGCGCTCGCTGCCGTATCTCTATAACTTGGTAGCATGATGTCGTCTTCTGTTGCATAATATATGTTTTCATTGCTGAGCAGGTAAAGGGTATTGCCGAGCTTGCGTGAGGAGATATAATTGCCTTCGATCTCGAGTTCACGGGTCAGCTTGAGCTGGGCTTTGTTTTGCATGTCATAAACCAGCGCCCGGGTGCTCTGGTGGCTGTAATAAGCAGGAGGGAACATGGCCCGCTTACTCTGGCTGGAATAGTAGGGATCGGCGATGTTGATAGAACTGTGGCCAACTACGATCAGTTTAGTCTGATCTATGTAGAGTTCGGCGGGGGAAAAGTCGTTATTGCTGAATTCAATCTTGGAAACTACCTGCATCTTAGCCGGGTTTTTAGCACTGATGATCAGGATGCGGTTACGGTTGACCTGATAGATATAATTGCCGTCAGTTTTTATTACGTCGGCTTCATCGACACCCTCTACTTGGGTATTGGTCTTGGAATAAGCCTCGTCTTTGCTATTGGCACGTGAGCCAGCCTTGCCTTCAGTAGGGACTGCGCTTTGTTTCGATTTTTCCATTGCCTGGGGCATGGCGTCTTCTACCACGTACAGCCGCTGATCAAAAGCACCAGACTTTTTCAGAAGTTCAACGAGTTTTTCCTTGGATCCGACCACTGGCAGAGGATTTACGTTGGCAGCGGCCAGGGCTTTATGTTCAATCGGACGGATGTATCCGCCCCAACCAGCCATCAGTGCTAGGAGCAGCAGGGCTATCAGCAGAGAGTAATTCCCACCTCTTTTATACACAATCATATCCCCCTTAATTCCTCATTTACCTGTTTTACGCAGCAGGTTGTGGTAAGCTTTCACAGTCACTGGCATAACAGGATTACCCGCTGTTTGCATCGACCTAGCTGATTTTTACTGAAAAGGCTGATCTTCCGGTATGATAATATTTGGTTGCCGTACCAAGATTGCTGGGTTAATCTTGCCATGGGAATGAGAAATGTTTTATTATACAGTCCCCAATAAAATTAGGGCGTTTGTTTGGCCATGGTTAAAAATGGCCCAGCAAAACGCCCCCCTGTTTTCAAGCATAATAATAATTACTTTATTGGTCATCCACCGCCGATGGGATCTGAGTCGCTGTAAACACCGGGGACCAAGCAGTTATCACCATCTTTTTGCGGGCATGCATTGCCTCCCGTGCCCTGATTCTTCTGAGTATTCTGCTTCAATGCATCACTTTTATCGTCTTTCTTCTTCTTGGGCATTTGTATACCTCCTCTAAGATTAGAATTGTATATAGTATCAGTCGTATTTGCGGTTTTATTCTGATCTATAAAGCAAATGAGACATAAGAAGGTTTTGCCATATAAAAATAGAAACTATCTCTGATATAAAACAATGTTGAGGAGACGATTATGCGCAGGTGGTTGGCAGTATTCTTGACTCTAGTGGTTTTATTATTGAGCGCAGGTGGTTGTGGAGAGTCTTCTTATAGACCAGGCTTTGATGATAATACCAGGACAGAGTCTCAACCAGTTACAACTAAGATAAATGTGCAAGGTGCTTCTGGGCTGCAGGTGCATTTCATCGATGTGGGACAGGGAGATGCCATCCTGGTTATTGCTCCAGGAGGATCGGCCATGCTGGTAGACGGCGGAGAGAGTGAATGTGGTCAAACCGTAGTTGATTATTTGCATTCCCGGGGAATCAAGAAATTGACTGTGCTGGTAGCCACCCATCCTCATGCCGATCATATTGGTGGACTTACCGCGGTGTTAAATAATTTTCCGGTGGATAGGATCTACATGCCCGAGATAGCCAATGATAGCGAACAAATCTCCGATTTACGGAATGTCATTCGCCAGCAGGGACTTCAGGTACAAGTGGCCCAAGCTGGCGGAAAGCTGCCGCTGCCAGGGGTTGATGCTCTTTTCCTGGCACCTGACCATCAAGATCATGAGAATCCGAATGACGCTTCTGCGGTGATTAGGCTGAAATATAAAAATACATCTTTCCTGCTGACTGGCGATGCCAGTGAACATTCCGAAGATGAGATGCTGGATAATGGGATGAATTTAGATATCGATGTATTAAAGGTCGGGCATCATGGCAGCCATTCTTCTACCAGTCAGGAGTTTGTAGAGGCAGCCTCGCCGCAATACGCAGTTATTATGTGCGGGATTGGCAACGCTTACGGTCATCCGCATTGGGAGGCCCTGGAGACCTTATCTGAGGCAGGGACCAAAATATACCGTACTGATCTTGCCGGGAACATCGTTATGAAATCCGATGGAGAAAGCATAAAGGTGATCAGCGGCGGAGATTCCCATACGGCAGTAGCCAAAGGCAATAACCAATTAATTGATACTGGCACCACTTATTATATCGGCAACCGGAATTCATATAAATTTCATCGGCCTGATTGCAGCGCGCTTCCCAGTGATAAAAACCGGGTCATCTTCAAAAGCCGAGAAGAGGCCATAAAAAACAAATACGATCCCTGCCAGCGCTGCCTGCCATAAGCGTATGAAAGCAGTAATCATTGCTCAAAAGGCAGATATGGAATAGCCTGTTCATAAAATAGCTGCTTCCGGAAACAATACTGATTAGACCATAGTTTTGAAGGAGGTATAGCTTTGGAACAGCGGCACTTGAGTTTGCTGATTTTCAGCGGTGAGTATGATAAAGCCCTGGCTGCTTTCATTTTGGCCAACAGTGCCAGGGAAATTGATATGAGTGTAACCATGTTCTTTGCTTTTTGGGGGCTGACCATGCTGCGGGATCCGGAAAAGATGAGTCTGGAGGATAAGACTCTATATGAAAAGATGTTCTCAGTAATGACCCCGGCCGGAGCTCGCGAACTTCCCTTATCCAATATGAATATGGCCGGACTGGGCAAAGGTATGCTGGTAGAGATGATGAAGGAGAGTGAAACACCTGCCCTGGTGGACTTTGTCCGCGGCGCCCGTCACAAAGGGGTGAATTTCAAGGCCTGCCGTCTCTCCATGGAAGTGATGGGCATTAAGCAGGAAGAACTCCTGCCCGAGGTGGAGGTAGTCAACGCGATGAATTACCTGGAAGACGCCATGCAGGCCAATATCCAGCTTTTTATCTGATCAGACGGGTTTATGTCCCGGTCTCTCCAGTAGCAAAAACAGCAGGGGCTCATAGTATATATTAAATGTGTACTGTGAGCGGGGGATGGCCATGGGACGGGCAGGTTTCTGTCTGAAGGATTTCCGGCGCCAGATCGTAGGAATTGACATGAAGGTTCCTGGCAAGGACCGCCGACGATTAAAGTATATAAACTTTGATAATGCTGCCAGTACCCCGGCACTGGAGCCAGTGGTTAAGCGCTTGCAGCACCATCTCAAATGGTACTCTGGTGTACATCGGGGCACTGGATATAAATCACTGGTATCCACTCACGAATACAATAGAAGCCGTGAAGTCATTGCCGATTTTGTGCAGGCAGATCTCGACCATGACGCGGTTATCTTCCTTAAGAACACCACTGAAGCCATTAATAAACTATCCTATCGCATTGGCTTTAAACCGGGAGACCAGGTCCTGGTTTCCGGGATGGAGCATCATTCCAATGATCTTCCCTGGAGGAGTCGGGTACGGGTAAATTATGCCGGCCTTGACGAGAAAGGCCGTCTGGACCTAAGCGATTTAGAGGAAAAACTTAAGCGAGGCTATCCGCGCACCAGACTGGTCGGAATTTGCGGAGCTTCCAATGTTACAGGTCATATTAATGATATTCATCACATCGCTGCCCTGGCTCATGAGTATCGGGCCCAGGTGCTGGTAGATGGCGCCCAACTGGTTCCCCATCATCCCATCGACATGAAACCAATATTTCACCCCGGTCATATTGATTTTTTGGCTTTTTCCGGTCACAAGATATATGCTCCCTATGGCTGCGGGGTGCTGATTGGGCCGCGCGACACCTTTGAGCAAGGTATACCCGAGTATGCGGGTGGGGGCACTATTCGAGCGGTGCACAGTGATGCGGTCTATTGGGCTGATCCCCCGGAGAAAGAGGAAGCCGGGTCTCCCAACGTATTGGGGGTAGTGGGTTTGGCGGATACCCTGTCATACCTCAAGAAGGTGGGGGTGGGTCAAATGTCAGAATATGAGGCGAGCCTGACCGAATATACACTGAATAGAATGAGTGAAGTGAGGGGTCTGAGTGTTTACGGGGATGGACCGCGGGTTGCGGTTATCAGCTTTAATCTGGCGGGGGTACCCCACAGCCTGGTCGGAGCCATTCTTTGTTATGAAGCAGGTATCGGATTGCGAACGGGATGCTTCTGTGCTCAACCATATGTACGGTATCTGATGGGTGAAAGGGAACAATTTTTTGAATGCTTGAAAAGCGGAGGCAATTGTAAGGAACCAATGCCGGGTATGGTGAGGATCAGCCTAGCAGCCTACAATACCCGGGCAGAGATCGATCACTTGGTGGAGTGGCTAAAAAGAATAAGCGGCAATCGGCAAGAATTTATTCGCCGTTACCGCTATGATGATCTTAATGATGAATACTTACCCCGCGACTATGATGTTGCTATGCTTAGTAGCAGGCTGGGAAAAAGCCTGTATTGATGCCTATTATGAAATGTTTAGCGGCGGCCATTGCGCCCGTTCGTTTTGGCATCATCCTCCCAGATCTCTGAGTGATCGCCCAACCAGGAACATAATACCGGAAAGATATTATCACGAGCCGTGGCACCCAATACCAAACCACCGTGGCCCACCGGGAATTCCTGATAGGTCTTGTCATTACTGCCCAGATAGCTCAGTGCAGCTGCGGTCTGATGGGGCAGGGCAATATGGTCTTTTTGACCGACCAGAGCCAAGAGGTTAGCCTTGATACGCTGGAGCATGACCCGGCGGCCGCGCAGGACGATCTGGTTTTTGATCAGTTTGTTGCCCTGATAGAAATCCCGAATCCAATCGCGATAGATACCTCCCGGGAAATTGATGTTATCCTGCGTCCACTTATTCAGAACCTTCCAGAAGTTGATCGGTTTATCCTCTTCGATGGTCTTCCATAAACGGGTATAGGTGCCCCAGTAGTTGTTCAGCGGATTCAACATACGAGTACCCCAGTCGATGAACCCCTTGGGCACTAATTCCATCATATCAGCTATGCGATCAGGATCATAACCGGGAGCCTTGAGCCAGACATCGTAGGTGCCAGCTCCGTCGAAATCAATCGGGGCAGCCAGGTAAACCAGGTTGCGCAGGATGGGACGGTCGAAAAGTGCGGCATACATGGTAGACATAGTACCGCCCTGACAATAGCCGATGATACTGATCTCTTCTGAATGGGCATTCCGCGCCACCCGCCGGGCTGAGGGGGCGATATGGTCATAGACCAGATCGGCAAAGGTAAGGTCGCGGTCTTCCCACTCGAATTCACCCCAGTCCAGCATGTAAACATCGAATCCCTCGTTGACCAGGTATTCAACCAGACTGAAGCCAGGCATCAGATCTAGTACATAGGGCTTATTGATCAAGGCATAAACCAGTAAAACCGGTGTCAGGTAACGCCGCGGGGTGCTGGCCTGATAATGATAGAGCTTCGATTTATTCTTGCTCCATAGCAATTCCTTGGGGGAGCACCCGGTAGCAGGCTTGGGATCATAGTTCATTACTTCCAACCATCGAGCATTGGTGTGCATCCAGTGATCAAAACTTTGCTGGAGTAATTCGCCGATCTCGGTGGCAGAGCGAGCCTTATACATTTCATTCATATATTTATATACCTCCCGGAATTGCCAATACGTCAATAGTGTTCTTCCTGGTATATTCCGCAGCACCTGGTGGTTCTCGTAAGAAAGAACCAGTTTGCATATAGAACCAAGTCAATTCTCGATAATGATTTGATTTACAAGTTGCAGGTCATGCTTTTTTTTGGCTTGCCCGGACCCTTTTTGGTGCCGGGGACTCCTTGTCGGGTTCTGCTGAAGTACCGAGGTAGTTTTTCAGGCTTTCCTCCATGTGTTCCACCTTGCCTATCAGGTTGCGCAGGTCATCCAGAGTAGCACTGATGCGAACATCGACATCATCCTGGCATGCTTCCGCACCCTTCTGGGCGGCAGCAAGATGTTCCAGTACCTCGTTGGTTTGTTCTCTTATCGCTGTCAATTCATTGGTGAAATCGTCCTCCAGCCGGTCAAACTTGTTTTCCAGGGCAACCAGGAGTTTGGCCAGGCGTGCAGTGTCCTGTTTCGATGATAGAGGAGTATTCTCGATGTAAGCTGAAGCAAGCTCATTTTGGAACTTGAGATACTGCAGATAATTGTTGAGGATAAAATCGATGCTATTGGCGAAGCTTTTGGTTTCGACCATCTTCTTCATGAGAACCCCCATGGAATCTTCGGCTCTGAAATAAAGATTTTCCCAGAGTTTATAGGGATTGGGCATCATGAATTCTTGCTGCTTGGCATTCTCATCGCTCATCTCGTTTACCTCCTGTGATTAGTTTTTAACCAATAATGACTCGATTTGAAAACCAGCATCCTTGAGCTCCTTGATCAATTGACGGGAATCCTGCATATTGACCCTGAGTACCAGGATACGGCTTTTGTCAGGTTTCTCAATGCTGACCAGGTTTTCCACACTGAGCTTGTGTTGCATAAGAACTTGGCCGATGCGGACGAGGTTTTCCGGATCAGCAGATACTCTCAGGTTAATACGGGTGCCAGCCCGGTTGATGCCTAGCATGTCGAGGAAGGCATCTGTTACATCGGTTTGAGTAATGATTCCAACCAACATACCATCATCGTCGACGACAGGCAGTCCGGATATGCGGTTGTCGCGCAATATTTTGGCAGCCTGTTCAATATAGGCATCCTGGTGTATGCTGATGAGCTGTTGATTGGGTGGCATGAGATCGCGAACCTTAATCTTGCGAAGCTTCTCTTCCTGTTCATCAGGCAGCAGACGAGTGGCGAGCGAAGTGCCCCTCAGATCGATATCGGGCCGGGTTCCGAAATCAGTTCTGGTGACGATCCCCAGGAGCTTTCCACGGTCAACTACCGGGAGTCGGTTGAGATTATGCTCCTTCATGAAACGCCACAAATCACCTACACTCTGATCGGGTGATGTCGTATAGGGATTGAAAGTCATACGGTCTCTTACTTTCATGACAGCCCTGCTTTCTATTAAATTGCATCAGAAAAAAGGTAATAAAACCAGTAGGTTTTGAGGACAGGTCAACCGGTTCGGTTTGAGGGTTTCAAGCAGCAACCCTTACTAAATGATCACCTATCTGGAAGAGGAATGTCAAGGATTTCATGGCGATTTACCTGGAAAGTGGCATTAGGGAATTAACAGCTAAAAAGCATAATATCCGTGCTAATCCGTGCTAATCTGTAGCTATTTTCTCTTACTAAAATAGCGCAAACATGCCCGGAATTATCTATACAAAAAAGGGCCTCGAAAGGCCCATTTTTTTCTATGGTGCGGGTGAGAGGACTTGAACCTCCACACCTCTCGGTACTTGATCCTAAGTCAAGCGCGTCTGCCATTCCGCCACACCCGCAAGTGTAATGACAAGTTACATTATAACCTGCGATTGCATAGCTTTCAAGCCTTTGGCTTTAATGGAGTAATCGGCGCTCTTGGAAGGGGTGGGTTTCTGCAGGAATTTTACCTTTAAGCTTTTTTTCAGCATACATTCGCTTATCGGCCATATCCACCAGTTCATAAGTATCCTGAGCCTCCTCGGGGTAACGGGCGCATCCTAGTGAAACATGCTTGAAATGGCCCAGATTAACAATAGAATCCCGCAATCGGGCTATTATATTGTTGCAGAGTTCCTCATCGACCTCGGGCAGAATAATGGCGAATTCGTCCCCGCCATAGCGGACCACGATGTCAGTGTCACGCACGTTGGCCTTGATGGCATCTGCTACCTTGCGCAGGACGCGGTCCCCGTACAGATGCCCATATTTATCGTTGAGTAGTTTGAAATCGTCTAGATCAATCATGACGACGTTGATGGTATGTTCTACTGATTCATCCATCAGCTTACCAAGTTTATCGAAGAAATACTGGTGGGTATAAAGCCCGGTCAAACCATCGCGTATAGCATAATTAGCTAGGATTTTAAAATCACTATAGCTGAGGACATTGACCAAAAGCCCTGAAAAAATAATATATACTGCAGCTACCACTATGGCGCGATGGTCGAAAACGCTTACCATGCCTAAAATGACCATGGCTATCAGAGTTGTCAGCATCACCAGCAGCAGACGAACAAATGAAGGCTCGATGGCACTGACTAATACTGGCAGCAGAAAGGCCATAAAACATAGTGAATGGGGACCGCCCGAAAAGTAGCACAAGAAAAAAATGAGGGTTATATCAACAAAACTGGATAAATAGCGTTTTCTGAACAATGATAATTGTAGCCGCCGACTCAAGACCAGTAATGTACAATAGATGATGATTATGGATAGAATTATGAAAAGTTGCGGTTCTATAATGGGATTCAGCAAAAAATAAATGAAAAATCCGGTAGAAACAATAAAAATCCGGATGTAGTGCAGCGCCTTTTGCTGGTTGAAGTTTCGATTGCTGTCCAGCCAGGGGTTGTAATCGATTAGGAATTTCGTCGTGTATTTCATAGTAGTACAGTCCTATATATTCTCATGTTGCCATTCTATATCAAACATAAGGCCTATAACAAGTGCGAATTGTCGCATAATATTGCCCAAATCAGGACCGAAGATTGGAAATGTTTGCGTTAATGCTGGGTAATGTCTATATTAATGTATAGAAAATGAGCTGAGGGAACTCTATGTATGGTAAGTATCATCCGCGCAGCAGTTTGATTTTTTTACTGGTCTTGTTTTTATTGGCCTTGCTGTATCAGGATCATGTATTGCTGCTAGCTATGCTGATTGGGCTGGCATTATTAAACTTGGCTATAGATCGGGCCAGGGCCTGGCTGCGAATGCTTGTGTATGCATTGCCCTTCGCCCTGCTCATCTTAATAATAAACGTGATAGTCAATCAACAGGGGCCACTTTGGTGGGATTATAGTTTTCATGGCATGCATTTAACTATCCATGCTCAGGCACTATGGTATGGAACTGCCATGATACTGCGCTTGCTTAATGTATTCAGCATTTTTACCGTTTTCAATCTTGTATTGTCCGTAGAAGAGATTATGGAGGTCTTTTCTTCCCGGCAGGGCACGGCCATAATCACAGCCGTTATCACTGCCCGGATGATGCCGGAGCTTGGGCGGCGAGTCCAGGGAATTCGAGAGATACAGATGATCAGGTGTGAGGACGCAAGGGGAGGAGGCCTCCTGGAGCGCTGCCGGCGTGCTGGCATGCTGGTGATAAATATTTTGCGTGCTGCCCTGAACGGGGCTTGGAAAACAGGTGAAGCCATGCAATCACGTGGTTATGGGGCAGCACCGCTTCGTAGCACATACCGGCAGCATCGCTGGCGTAAGACGGACAACTGGTTAGTTCTGAACTCCTTATTAGCCTTGCTGTTGGCCGTGCTTTTTAATTGGTGGCAGGCCGGAACACAGTATAGTGTACTCCTGGGAGGGGTTGTGCCGCTTATCCTCCTGGGCATAGTGGGTTTATCCATACCCCTGTTCAGCATATGCATTGTTAATATTCAGAGGAGCCAGAGCATTGATCGAGGTTAAAGATCTTAGTTATGCATATCCTGGAACCGATAACCAGGTTCTAAAAAAAATAAGCTTTGATGTCAGGCCGGGAGAATTTCTTCTGGTAATGGGGCGTTCGGGAAGTGGTAAATCGACACTTGCGCGAGCGCTCTGCCGGCTGGTGCCTGATTTTTACGGCGGACATATGAGCGGACAGGTGCTATACCAGGGCCGTGACCTAAGGGAGTGGGAAGCACAGTCATTATCGGCGAGCATCGCCATGTTATTTCAGGAAGCCGGACAGCAGATAATATACAATCAGGTGGAACGTGATATCGCTTTTGGGCTGGAAAACCTGGGGATGGAACCCTCCTTGATGAAGAGACGGGTTGCCGAAGCTATGGATTTTTTCGATCTGGGCAGTATAAGGCACAAGAATCCGGTTGAGTTATCGGGCGGGGAACTTCGTAGGGTGGCCCTGGCTGGTGTGCTGGTAATGCAACCCCGAGTCCTCATTCTCGACGAGCCTAGTTCACAGCTGGATCCACTGGCAGCTGAAGAAATGCTAAACTGGTTGAAAAAACTCAATGCCGAGATGGGAACCACGATTATATTAGTTGAGCAGAGGCTGGACCGGGCGTTCCCTATGGCAGACCGGGTGCTTCTGCTGGAGGAGGGACGGCTGGTTTTCGACGGAGCCCCATCTCGCCAGCCGGTCTGGGCAAAAAAAGATGCGTATCCCTTGATCCCTACCGTTTCATATATCATGTCTGACCTGGAGGCTTCTGACCTGCCTCTTACGGTCAAAGAAGGCCGGGAGATGATTAGGCGGCGAATAGATCAGGCTATTATTTGGCCACCAGATGAGATTTCCGGACCGGAGCCGGCTTCGCATATACTCCCGGGCGGGGGGGAGTGGCCCGAAGCTCCTTTCATCCATGCCTTGAAAGATCCACGGCCATCCAGAAAGGCTAATCAGCCACTTCTGGCCATTCGCGGTCTTCGTTATACATATTCCCGTCAGTCAAATCTTATTGAGGACTTAAGTATCCGGATTGACTCAGGCGAGTCGGTAGTGGTACTGGGTGCGAATGGAGCCGGAAAAAGTACTTTACTGCGATTGATAAGCGGTATCCTGCAACCCACGCGCGGGAGTATAAAAATTAACCACGGCGGAATTAACCGGACGGAGCGTCTCAGCCAATGCGCCTATCTGCCACAGTCAGTCGAGGATTTTTTCCTGCGGGATACAGTGATGGAGGAGATCAGACTGAGTATCGGCAGCAAGCCAGGAGACCCTTCATACTGGATGGAGTGCATGGGTTTAACCGGCTTAGCGAGTACTGATCCCCGCAAGCTGTCGGTAGGCGAGAAACAGCGGGTTGCATTAGCCTGTCTCCTGGCCAGTGACCGTCAATTACTGCTTTTGGATGAACCTACCACCGGAGTGGATATCGAATGGAGGGGCATGATCTCCGACTGTCTGCGCCAGGCCTGCCTGGAGCAGGGGAAGACGATATTGACAGTAACCCACGATATGGAATTTGCCAGTGAAACTGCCAGCCGAGTGGTCTTCCTGCATGCTGGTGAGATCATTAGCGACAGCCCGGTTTCGGATGCCTTTGCCGACAACCTCTTTTATACCTCACAGGCTGTCCGATTATTCCGCGGCTTTGATGATAGTGTTTACAAACCTTCACAGGCCAGGACCTTTATGGCCCGTCTGATAAAACAGGAGGATTAAGTGTTTAGATCAACAGCCAAAGTGAATCTTTTCAATATAGTTATAGCCCTAGGATCAACTATAATTATATATTTACTATTCACTCAGGGGTTTAAACCCGGTAACTGGGGGTTGTATGCCACCGTTATCCTCCTGGGCGCATTGGGCGGCCTATACCGGTGGGCGCAGAATTCAGCCGCTACCAGCAAACAAATCACTCTGATAGCGGCCCTCGCTGCTGTTGCAGCAGTGGGGCGGGTGCCCTTTGCTGCGCTGCCTGGGGTGCAGCCAACCACCTTTCTGGTCATTGCCAGCGGTTTTGTCTTTGGCCCTCAGGTTGGCTTTATTGTCGGAGCTACGGCTGCGCTGGTATCAAATTTCTTTCTGGGGCAAGGTCCCTGGACGCCGTGGCAGATGATGGGATGGGGCCTGGTTGGTTGCTCTGCGGCTTTTATCAAAAAATATTGGCCGGGGATCTCGCGCTGGGCGATGGCGGTAATTGGTGGTGTATGGGGATTCATTTTCGGTTGGATTCAGAATCTCGGTTTTTGGATCGTTTATATTCAGCCATTGACCTTAAAATCGTTACTGGCCGCTTACCTGGCCAGCTTCTATTTTGATTTGGCTCATGCCGTCAGCAATGTATTATTGATGATACTCTTCTTTCCTGCGGTCATAAGGGTGCTCGATGACTACCAGCAACGCCTGCATCATTCATATTCAGATCACACCATAGAACAGTAGACACGGAAATAGGTGTTACATAACATATTGCATCACATATCCATAATGATATGAGTTTGCCTATGATATGCAATTTCGTGGGTTGCCATTTTCTGAATTGGGTTTTATGAAGGACATGCTGTAAAATATACTGTATACAATTTTGATGGGAGCGTGCGAATGCAGCGTTTTTATGATCTGCAGATATTCTATGAGTTGTTGCTGTTGCTTGATGATAAACTGGGCAAGCATTTCCTGATCGAATGCAACCAGAGGATGGATTGGCCCCGTCATGGTATTTCGTTCTTTTTTGAGCAGGGCGAACTTCGCGACAATGGGATAGAACTTCGGGTGGTCCGCATTGGGGTGTCTAATCCGAGCAAGGATAAAAAAAGCGGGCTCTGGGATCGTTTATGCCAGAAGCGCGGCTCAATAAAGGGTCAGAATGCCGGAGGAGGGAATCACCGGATTTCGGATTTTCGGGCTCATATCGGGAGCGCTTTATTGCATCGCGACAACATTGATTGTGATACCTGGGATGCCAGTTTCAGTAATGCAATTGTGCGCCGCCAGGAATACCCGTTAGAGATCGAAGTCAGTGATGTGATAGCTGCCATGCCGTTTCTCTGGCTTTCTACGGATTATGCCAGGAATCCTTTGGTGACCAGCCAAATGATTCGCAACAACTGCATTGCTCTGCTTAGCAACTATGACCGGAAGCCGCACGACAAAGCTTCGGCCAATTGGTTGGGAAACTATTGCGGGAATCGTATGGTACGGCAGTCCGGGTTGTGGCATTCGGAACATGTGAGTGACAGATACGATCCGCTTTTTTTAAATACCATGTCTAAATTAGTAAAAAAAATGTAATCGACCGGGGCTGTTATTCTGCTGGAAAACTGTTAGAATAGGTGCAGTAGCTCGGATGGGGAGTGTTTGGAATGAAGAACAGGCCGGGTAAAGTGGAATACTACTTGAATATTGCACAGGATGTAGCTTCCCGCGGGACCTGTCTGCGACGCAATTATGGTGCGGTTTTGGTCAAGGATGATGCCATCGTTTCTACAGGTTACTCCGGAGCCCCGCGTGGACTGCCTAATTGCTGTGATCTGGAGTTCTGTGAACGAGAGAAAAACGGTATTCCCCGTGGAGAGAGGTATGAACTATGCCGCAGCGTCCACGCGGAAATGAATGCGATAATAAATGCCGGCCGGGGGAAGACCCTGGGTGCTACGCTTTATTTGGCAGGCTATGATGTGAAAACCGATGCAACCCTGGATGCTGAACCTTGCTTCTTATGCAAGAGGATCATTTTGAATGCTGGCATATATAAAGTGGTCTGTCGTACCAGTGATGGTGGATCGCAGTCCATCATTCCCGAAGGGCATCCTGAATACCAGACTTAAACGGGGCAGTGAAAAGGAGAACGGAAAATGATCTATAAATTGACCTTGATCAAGGATTTGCCTGAAGCTGACCGTGGCTTCAGTTTTTATATTCGCGGTGGCCTGGCTTCTCATGACGGCGAGGAATGGTTTGCCTGGACCGGGCGTGAAGCGATATATGGGAGAATGTATCACTTGGTCAAAGACCAGCGCTTTGAATGGATACAGGTGGAGGAAACTGATATACCTGACAATAGTTATGAATTGCAGGACAATTTCCCCAATCATCGGCTGCTGTCATTTAAGGAAGCCCTGGACGAATTGGGGTTCCAATATGATGAAAGCTATTATGGTATCAACAATATTCGCTGCTGTGGGGAACAGCTTAAAATGTTAGGGTTGACCAAGGCTGATTGCCTTTATTGCAGTAATTGCGGCAAGGCTGTTCAGGATTCAGTCAATTTCCTGGTCTGGGGGCTTAGTGACGTGGCGGCGCCACACCGGACTTATAATATTGAATTCCACTATGATCCTTATAGAAAGTACCTGGCTGGTGAAGCCAAGGAAGAATATCAGAAATAGTCCCGCTGGATTGTGAAGGGCGAATCGGTTTATTACCGGTTCGCCCTTTTCGACATTATTCATCAATATATGTGATTTATGTTGACAAGAAACCACTATAGCGTATATCATTATAAAAGCCAGAATATTCAGAATATTATTGTATAATTACTGGGCAGTTTGGCTTTTTCTAAGTGAATAGGAAACTTAGCTTATAAAATAGCATTATTTGGATAGATAGAGAAGGTGGCCCGATAGTTGAACCTGACCTTGGCTAAGCAGGCGATAGGCCTTTTAGCAATACCTGTAGCGGGGGTGATTGTTTAAGCAACTAGGAGACAGGTCCAATTATAATTAATAAGGAGGAGTATACGATGTCTAATAATAGTACTGGTTGGGCTAATCCGAGTCCTGCGGGCTTAGTAGCTTTAGCAATTGCTTGTTTCACCTTCTTTGCAGTTCTCAGCGGAAGAACAGCTGGAGCGGAGGGGAGTCCGCTGCTCTTTCTAGGCATCTGGCTTATTGGCGGCTTTGTTGTGCAATTATGCGTCGGCCTTATTGATCTGGCAGAAGGTAATCTGTTGGGTGGCAACACATTCTTGTTTTTCTCAGGCTTTTTCATGTTGGTAGGCGGCCTGGAATTTATCTTTGAGTTCTTTGCTGGTGTACACGGATGGAAGATCAATACGGGCGTTGATGGCTGGGCCTGGCTGGTAATGCTCCTGGTCCTGGTTCCTTACACCATCGCCTTTTTGAAACAAACTGCAGCTTCCTTAGGTCTGGCTGTGCTCATCTTGTTTGTTGGTGTAATATTTGTCACTTTCAGCAAGCTGGGCATGATGGGCGCTTATGCTCACACCTATGCTGCATGGTGTCTGCTGGTAACCGGAATTCTTGCTATCTATACCAGTGGGGCGATCATATTGAACAATGCATATGGGAGAACGGTTCTCCCGGTGGGAAAGCCCATTCTATAAAATAGGACTATTACTAGATCCAGCATTACAATTAGGCCGTCTTCAGTTGCGAAGGCGGCCTTTTATTTTCTTATCATATTGTTTCTGTACTATAAAATAGTAAGCTTAGCCGTCAGCCTTCAGCTTGGTGATGATCTCGTTCAGGATCAGGTCAGCCGAGCCATAAGGCACCTGACAGGTACCTACCATGGTATGACCGCCTCCGCCATACTTTAGCATCAGGGAGCCAACATTGGTTTTCGAAGAACGCTTAATTATGCTATGCCCCAGTGAAATAACACAATTCTGTTTATTCCGGCCATCGATCACCCACAATGATATATTTTGGTCGGGATACATCGAATAGATCATAAAACGATTGCCGGTATATATTGTTTGCACTCCACGCAGATCGGTGATGATTACATTACCATCAACACGGGTATTTTCTTTTACCATCACCTGGAATGCCAGTGTTTGTTCGTTGTAGCGCTTGATCCGTTCCTGGACATCGGGAAGCTTAATAATCTCATCTATGGTCATTTGTCGGCAGTAATCAATCAGCTTCTCCATCAAGCTGTAATTGCTGATCCGGTAATCCTGGAAGCGGCCCAAACCGGTACGGGGATCCATTATATAACCAAGCATTATCCAGCCCTGCGGGTTAGTTATTTCATCGATGGTCAACTGCCCGGAATCGGTCTTGTCAACTGCGGTCATCATATCATCAAAACGCCCGAACTTGGTTTTGCCCCCATAATAATCGTATATCACTCGGGCAGCGCTGGGGGCTGGTCGGCTGTCACCCTGATATTTACCTTTCAGATCCAGGCGTTCCTGTTCGCTGGCATGGTGGTCGAACCATAGTCCGCAGCCAGGCAGATAGGGTACATTCGCTAAAACATCATTTTCATTCACCTCGACTATACCATCCTGCATGTCTTTGGGATGAACAAACTGCCAGGAGTCAATAATGCCAGCCTCCTTCAGCAAAATACCACAAACTAAACCATCGAAATCTGAACGGGTGAGTAATCTCATAGTTCGCATCTCCTTTCAATTTTGAATCAGAGCTGTGCACAATAATCAGTGACCTTGCCTGGCAAGGTTTAAGGAAGGTTCTATTAACTAGTTATAGGGGGAACCAAAAATAGCTGTGGTCCTTGGCTGACATAGTACCCAAGATATAGTCTGGTGCGGACTTTTTTCCTCATTGGATTCTACATAAATAGTGTAAACAAAACTGGCTCTGTTTGCAATTAATGCTTATGGAGAATTCTGTCGGACAGCAGGTAGCTATAAGCTCTGAAAAGCAACCAGTCATCCGACTCCAACAAAAGTGTATTTCTGCCTTGAAAACCGTATCATATATGATGTATAATGATTTTTGCTGGGCGGGTGTAGCTCAATGGTAGAGCCCCAGCCTTCCAAGCTGGTTGCGAGGGTTCGATCCCCTTCACCCGCTCCAATTTAATATTTGTCCCTGTAGCTCAGCAGGACAGAGCAACGGCCTTCTAAGCCGTGGGTCGGGGGTTCGAATCCCTCCGGGGACGCCATTGATTCATGTGGTGGGTGTAGCTCAGTTGGCTAGAGCACCAGATTGTGGCTCTGGGGGCCGTGGGTTCGAGTCCCATCATCCACCCCATTATTATTGACATCCCGATATGATGTTTATATACTCATATCTGTTGGGGTGTAGCCAAGCGGTAAGGCAACGGACTTTGACTCCGTCATTCGTTGGTTCGAATC
>Ga0123335_1000422_pt1 | contig 71105 bp, 50 predicted proteins | sample BiotimSIPDNA_2_FD_89707 | JGI IMG/M metagenome (GOLD analysis project Ga0123335, IMG submission 89707) | Anaerobic biogas reactor microbial communites from Washington, USA - Biogas_R2 time_0 SIP DNA | ecosystem: Engineered > Bioreactor > Anaerobic > Unclassified | place: Washington, USA... | reverse complement strand
GCTATTCTCGCCATGCCACCAGTATCTCAGCGAAAGCAGACCGTCTCGGCGCGAGATACGAATAGAAGTACTCCCGATCGAGGATGTTCTCCACAGAAAGCGACAACGCGAACAGTCGGCCGATTCGATAGGTCACTTTTGCGTCGGCTGTGAAATAGGGATCAAACGAACCTGGCACCCCGGTAACAACATCCCTGTTTTCGTCGTGGCTGTAGATTTTCCCCACGTACCGGCCGGTCAGAGTGGCCCTGATGCGGCCTCCCTCGAACTCTGCTCCACCGTTGCTTGTCCAGCGCGGAAGAAAGGCAAGGAACCTGCCTTCGGTTGAAGGTTTCGATTCGTTTTCGGTAATCCTGGCATTGTTGAACGTTGCGTTGAGAAAGAGCCTCAAGTCCGGAGCGAGGCGCTGGCTCAACTCCATTTCCACTCCTCTGCCAACAGCCTTTCCCGCATTGACATACTCGTTGATCTTGGGCGCAACCGGATCGGTTCTGCGATAAACCAGATTCGACATTCGGTTCTCGAAATACGCCAGGGAAGCATCCGCTCCTTTCCAGAGACGCCGATCGATCCCGGCATCCCAGGATATAGCCACCTCAGGCTTCAGATCAGGGTTTGCGCGGTACACGGTTCCTGACGAGTAAGACCATGTCCGATACAGCTCGTATATCGTGGGCGCCCGAAAAACCCGGCCGATCGAGCTTCTGAGAGTAGTTACAGGTGAGAGCCGGTAGACGATTGCTGCTTTGGGGCTGAGACTGAATGCTTTTCTCGCCGCATAGGAAGCAGGATATCCTTCGACACCGTCCTGGTTGGCACGACCGTCGAAGGTCTGCCAGAAATCTCCCCGCACCCCTATATAGGCCGTCAGATCTTTCCGAATGAGTAGCTCGTCCTGTGCGAAAAGACCCGTCGTCAGCGACTTCCCGCCTGCTTCGTATGTCATCCTATTCCGCGAGTTCTCGTCGCGCCAGTCTGCAAGCCCGTATTCGCGAGTTGACGCCACACTTCGGGTCAGATCCCCTCCGAAGGTGACAATGTGGCGGCTGAACACGGGAAACATGAACTGGATGCTGCCGGTCGTCCTGTGGAGAGGCGTTTCTGCAAGAGTGCCGGGACCTCCGGCGGCGGTGGTGGCTGCTGTGGATCCGGGCGTCGTATACCAGTTGTTGCCCACGCCCAGGAAGCTCACCATCGACTTCATCTGTGCACGTCCGACCACGGTATCGAATGAGAGGCTGTAGATGTCCTGCCTCCTGTTGCCGGCGCCACTCAAGAATGACGACTCGCGCACGGTACTGCTCCCGGACGTATAGGAAAAGACCGGGTCGCCGGCGGCATTGCCCAGGTATGTATGCGGCGAATCCACCCCGTAGCGGTACGCACTTCTGAGGAACGAAAAACCGATCCGGGAGACATCGGTAATCTTCCAGGACGCTTTCAAGTTGAAGTCATGATCATCCCAGAAGTTGTCTCCACGGTCGCCCACGATGAAACGCCTGTTTCCCTGCGTGTCGGTAGTCTCGCGGTATCCGGTGATACCGTCGGGAGGCTGGAGGCTTTGGGAATTGAGGTCGGTCGCGAAACCGTTCGTCCGGTTGTGGCCATAGCTGACCAGTATCCTGAACCTGTTGCTGAAGTTTTCGCTGTAAGAGAAATAGCCGCGGGCCAGGTCGTTCATCGCCTGGTTGTTCCCGAGCCCACTGCCGAAACTTCCGCGCATGATGATCTCTCTGGTTTCAGGCATACGGGTAACAATGTTGACGACGCCTCCCATAGCGTTGCCGCCGTACAGACTTGAGAAAGGTCCCTTGACCACCTCTATTTTTTCAACGTTTCCCACAGCAAGACCGCCAAACTGCACTGCCCCCAGATAGCTGTCGTTCAGCGGCATGCCATCGAGGAGAACCAGCGTTCTCTGCTGGCCGGGAAATCCTCTCAGGGTGATGGTGGATTGTGTGTCCATCACACCCTTCCCCCGGCGGTTGAATACACCGGGGATCGTATTGATCGCCTGATCGATCGTTGAAATGGGTCGGCCCATCATTTCATCCAGGCTTATCACAGCGGCGCTGCCCGGCGAATCTTCAAGTTTCTTATCCGACCGCGTTGCGGTTACGACCACAATCTCGTTAAGCTCCGTCAGGTTTTGCGCTACAGAATCCGGGCGAAGACCAAGGAGGAATGCGGCAGAAAGGCAAACAACGATAAAGGCACGACCCGTGCTGAATTCCTGCTCTATCACATGTCTCATCTATTTTCTCCTCGAAATCAGAATTCATGCTCCGCGACCAGCTGATCCCCGAGCATTGCAGATATCCGTTCACGTACCGTCTTGAACGATTCTTCAATGACAGGCTGTTTGTGGAAAATAGTGGAAAAGACGGCAAGTCCGAAAACGTCATCCATCCGGACCGTGTAAATTACCGAGCCTTGAGTGATGCGTCCGTTGTCGAGGATGACATCCCTGTCGCCATCGGTGATACCGATCAACGGCATCCCGAACCGGTAGAGTATGTCCCCGACAATTGCCGTCGTATCGTCGCCGACAGTCACCGCGCCTTCAACATCATATATGCGGTCGTACACATTGATTGCACTGTGATCGACGAAGGCCATACCTCTGCCGGTTTGTTGCATGACGCGCGGTGTATGGTCCATGCGACGAAGCGCGGAGGTAGTTGCCAGCTTGACCGTCTTCAGATCGATGCCGCCCCTGCGTTCGAGCTTCTCAAGTCCGTGCGTTTTGATTTCGATCCCGTGCGTTCTGCTGATGCGCCGATCTTCACACTCAATTACGACTTCTTCTCCCGTTGCCCTGCCTATAATGATCCCATCGGCGAGCACGAAATCGCCGGCAGCCGCCTCCGTAAGACGTCGACGGATCCTGCCGTCCTGCTCCCGTATTGTGGCAGGTACGTCGACGGGATCGTGCTTCTGGAGTTGCAGCTGCCATCTGAGGAGTTCCAGGACTTCAGGAGAACTTCCAGTATTCAGCTCGACAAACCATCCCGCGGAGCATTCGATCTGTACCAGCGGTACTGCGACACCTGCTCTTGCGGCAACCATTGCTCCATGCAGTAGACCAGAAGAGGGAGTCTTGCCGTAATTGGCGAAGACCAGCTGCTCTGACCCGGCCTCGAGTTCACGAAGGATTTGGCTTGGTTGAGTCCCCGGGGTCTCAATATCCTGCAAGCCGCTGTCGATAGCGGCCGTCCTGCCCATCGTACCGGCGAGCACGCAACGGACCTGTTTCTTTGCACTGAAGCATTGAACGATTCTCAGCGCCCATCCGGAATCGAAAACCTCCGGTCCGTGAAAAAGAATGCCGATCATTTCTCCTCGATCCCAAAAACGGTTTTGTAGAGCCTGATGTGACGCTCGCTCCACGCGGCGTCGTCTTCGTGTCCCTGATTGCGCCAAAAGGCGGCGTTCTTCTCCCACTGTTCAATCGGGCTTCGATAATCCAGAACCGGCTGCCCGGTCTTGGCTCGTATCTCGGCAGCATGCTCGTACGCGTCCGCGGCGATGAAGTGGTTGCCGAGCTCCTCGGCAAAGGCCCCGAGCTCTTCATAGATCTGGATACATACATCCCATTTCTCCGCCCGCTCCGCGACAAGCGCGTGGCGGTAGGCAACCATTACCGCCAGTTCCCTGCTCCTGGCACGCCGGGCATTGTGAAACGCCTCGGTATACATCGTTAACGCCCTCTCGATATCGCCCGACTGTTCACAGGCCAGAGCGCCGCTGAAGAACCCGTTACAGGCCAGGATGTAGCTTCCTTTTGACGCTTTCAGGGAAGCAAATTCCCGCCATACGTCTGGATTTCCGGTTTTGCGAGCTTTTTCTTCAAGCTGGCGAGCGAGATAGTAGGGATCGTCTTTCGCAAGATTCCAATTCAGCATCATAAGCTCCAATACTCGTGCGATCTGATCAGCGCACCAGAAACACCGCGCCAACCATCCCGCCGAAGACCAGCACCCGCATAACTGTGGACACGATAACGAGCTGCGTTCCGGTGACCGCTCCGAAAATCCCGAAGTAATACGGGACCAGATACCTTACGTTGGGCAGCGTTGAAAGGAGAGTGCCGACGAGCAGGGCGGCTACGATATCGCCTCCTCCCAACATTCCTTCAGACATCAGTCCTCCGGCAATCGTGTACGCTCCTATTGGACTGATCAACCGTGCCGCAATGATCGGCAGCGCTACCTGGGGCACGGGAAAGTAGGGGACAAGAGCCTCGAGATGCCGGGCCAGGTAATCAAACACCCCGAATCCGATCAACACGAAAGCAGCCCAGGCAAACGGGATCAGTGTTCTCAAGGTTCTTGGAATTATCTTTCGAGCATCCTTCAGGGAATTCGCCAGCGCCTGGCTTGCCGTCGGACGCTGTGGCCGGGAAGCTGTCCGGGGGGACAGATCCGCCCCCTCGGGACGAGGGAGAACAAGTCGGCCGATTGCAAGGAGAATCAAGGTCTTGATCAGATCCGCCAGCAAGACCAGTCCATAGTAAATAAGACCGAAGATACCGATCAGCGGCATAGTCACCGGCAGAACGCTGCGGCCCTGTGCAATATAGCCGGGGAGTGCATTCATGATGGCCGAAATGATAAGTTCGGAACGGCCGATACGGTTTTCCCTGTGGTAGCGGGCAAGCATTGAATGCCCCGCGGTAGGCGAGACGACGGCGACGACAAAGCTCCCGGCGCATTCGGGATGAAGATGTCCAAGTCGCATTAGAGGGCGGGCGAGCCAGGAGAGCTTATCTATCCAACCTAGCTCGACGAAGAGCTGAGCAAGAATGACCCCGGCGACAAATACAGGAATGATGGTAAGCAGGAATTTGCCCGTCGAGATTAAGGAACCTGCGAGTATTCCCGGAATGTCCATGTCGCCCCGTAACACGTATTTTCTAATTCGTACTACCGGCGAGGATCCTATCCTGCCGACACTGGTGGGTCAAGCGGTTTCGTAAAGGGGCCAATCTTTAATTAAGAATTGAATTTGGGAAAAGAGTGCCGAAGGAGGGGGTCGAACCCTCATGGTACCAGGTACCGCGGGATTTTGAGTCCCGTGCGTCTGCCAGTTCCGCCACTTCGGCTTGGTCGCGAATAGTAGCCCAAGCAGTCGTTTCAGTCAACCGCAACCCTCTGCAGCGCTTTCGAACCTGTGCGCGGCGGGCGTCCGGTTTGATCCGGCACGTGATTTCTGGTACAATTGAGCGGTTCCCGGAGGTACTATGGACTTTCGAATTGGTGAAAAAGTGGTCTATCCCAATCACGGGGTAGGCATTATCGAGGAGGTTAGCCGCCGATCCGTAAACGGAACACCAGAAGAATTCTACATGCTCCGTATTCACTCCAATTCATCCCTCGTTATGGTTCCGACTGCTAACGTAAAAAGTGTCGGGTTGCGTAAAATCATAAAAAAATCGGATGTTGACGGCCTTTTCAAACTACTTCAGGAAGATTTCTACGAGCCTGAGGCCGACTGGAAGGGACGATACAAGGACCATTCCGAAAAAATGCGCACCGGCTCCATATTCCAGGTTGCCGAGGTATTGAAAAACCTCGTGTACCTGAGTTACCGGAAAAGCCTTTCCTTCCGGGAAAAGAGAATGCTGGATCGGGCCAAACAGCTTATTATCAGCGAAGTAGCAACTGTCAGGGGATTGAACGAGAAAGCCGTTGAAGACCAGATAGAGCGCATCTTATCCGAAGCTTATTCCCGATCGGTTAAGACTTCTGAATAACCTTGTCGCCACTGCTGTTTTACATCGTAATAATCGTCGCCCTCCTTGTCCTGTCGGCCTTTTTTTCAGCCGCGGAGACCGCCTATACGGCGGTCAACCGGCTGAGGCTCAGATACAAGGCTGAATCGGGCGACCACGAAGCGGCGGCAATCAGAGGAATAGTCGAAAATCCTGATCGCCTGCTCGGTGTGATCCTGCTGGGAGTGACGGTCGCGGAGATGGGGGCAGCCAGCCTCCTCACTTATATTGTCGCCGCCTACTCCGGCCACGGCGAACTGGCTGGGTTCGTCGGTTCAATCCTATTCGCCCTTTTCGTCCTGGTCTTCTGCGAGTTGACCCCCAAGATTGTGGCGGCGACTCATCCAGAGCCCACAAGCCGAGCCCTCCTGTTTCCTGTCAAGCTGGTGATCTTCCTTCTGTCGCCTGTCGCGCGTCTGGCTTCATGGCTTGCCAACCGCGTCGTCCAAACCGCGGGGCTCGATTCCTCCACTGCAAGCCCGTTCGGCCACAGCCTGAGTGAAGACGAGATCAAGGCAATGATCGCCGGATCTTCCGAGGAGAGCGTACCGGGTGAGAAGAAGGAGATGCTGCACAACATCTTCGAAATCGGCGCCACTCAGGTCCGTAAGATTATGATCCCGCGGGTTGAAGTCACGGCTGTCGACATCGAAGACCCCATGTGGAAGATCCTCGACGTCGTCAACAAAACCAATTATTCCAGAATCCCGGTCTACCGCCAGAACTTCGACAACCCGGTCGGGATACTCTACGTGAAAGATCTTCTCCCTTACCTGCAGAAGTCAGAAGCTATCAACCTTCAGGTGCTTCTACGGCCGGTCCACTTTATTCCCGAAACCGCCCGGCTGGACGTCGTGCTGCGACAGCTGCAGTTCATGCATCTTCACATGGCAATGGTAGTGGACGAATTCGGCGGGGTTGCAGGAATTGTCACTCTGGAAGATCTTCTGGAGGAAATCGTAGGCGAGATCCGCGACGAGCACGACACCGAGATCGAAGCTATCCGCGAACTCGGCCCCAACCTGTACTCGATAGCCGGCAACCTGCCCGTCCGGGATTTCAATCGTGTATTCGAAGAGAAACTCCCGGAAGCACCCGAATACACCAGCATTGCCGGCTTTCTCGAGGCTCTCACCGGACGACTGCTCCTGGAAGGAGAAACGGTGCGCTACGAGAACATCATTCTCACGGTCGAAAAAGTCCAGGGGTTCAGGGTCGTCTCGGTCCGGGTACGCACCTCGTCACCAATGATGGGACGAGCCGCCAAGCCTTCACCCGGATCTGAACCATACGGGTAGAATGTCCGTCGCGACCGCTTCACACGGCTGCGGCAAAGGCCTCCCGCGCTGCATCTATCGTAGTTCTGATATCGCTTCTGCTGTGTGCGAGCGAGACAAAGCAGGTCTCGAACTGCGATGGCGGGAAATAGACTCCGCGATCGAGCAGCGCGTGGAAGAACCTGCCATACCGATTCGTGTCGCTCTTCTTTGCCGACTGGAAATCAGTCACCGGCGAATTCGTGAAAAACACGGTGAACATCGAACCGATGGTATTGATCTGAACGGCGGCACCGGCTTCTTCCGCGGCTTTTCTCAGACCTGCGACCAGTTCCTGTGTCAGTCCCTCGATTCTCTTGTATACATTGGCCGCCTTAAGCGCCTTCAGAGTAGCGATCCCCGCCGCAACTGCCAGCGGATTCCCCGAAAGCGTTCCAGCCTGGTAAACAGGTCCCTCCGGAGCTACCCACTTCATGATCTCCCGGTGCCCTCCGTAAGCGCCGACAGGAAGGCCGCCGCCAATTATCTTTCCAAGGCAGGTCAGGTCGGGTTTCAGTCTCAGAAGGCCTTGGGCGCCAGCATAGGATAGCCTGAATCCCGTGATCACTTCGTCGAATATCAGAAGAGCGCCGTGTTCCCTTGTGAGTTTTCTCAGGCGCTGCAGAAACCCCGGTGCCGGCAGCACCGTCCCCATGTTCCCTGCTATCGGCTCGACGATTACAGCGGCAACTTCGGCACGGTTATCGTCCAGAACTTTCTGCACGACTTCGATCCTGTTGTAGGGAACCGAAAGGGTGGACATGCATTCCTGAGGCTGAACTCCTGCGCTGTCGGGCAACCCGAGCGTCGCCACACCCGATCCGGCTGTGACCAGCAGACTGTCAACATGACCATGATAGCAGCCGTCGAACTTGATTATCTTGTTCCTGCCGGTGAAAGCACGGGCAAGCCGAATGGCACTCATGGTCGCTTCGGTCCCGGAATTGACCAGACGGACTTTTTCAATTGCAGGGAAGGCGTCGGCGATCATCTCAGCCAGAATGACTTCGTTTTCAGTAGATGCGCCGAAGCTGGTCCCAAGGTCGGTCTGCTGCCTGAGTGCCGCCTGTACTTTTGAAGGAGAGTGCCCCAATATCAGAGGACCCCAAGAACAGACATAATCGATATAGGAATTGCCGTCCACGTCAATGACACGGCTCCCCTTGCCGGACTTGATGAAACGTGGTTCTCCTCCGACACTGCGAAATGCACGAACCGGACTGTTGACCCCTCCGGGAATCCGTTTTTGCGCGCGTGCAAACAGGACCTTCGATCGTCGATTCACTTTCATACGCTCCATCTTGAATACCGCGTTGTTACCCCAATGCTTCCGCTGCTTCCTTGGCAAAATACGTCAGGATGATGTCGGCACCGGCACGCCGGATTCCTATCAGTGACTCCATCATGGTGCGCGGCAGATCCAGCCATCCCAAATTCCCCGCAGCCATCAAAGCCGAGTACTCGCCGCTCACCTGATAAGCCGCCAGCGGCTGCGGATAACGGTCGCGCAGCATCCTGATAACGTCGAGATAGGGCCCGGCCGGCTTCACCATCAATATGTCAGCGCCTTCCTGGATATCCAGATCGACTTCCCGCAATGCTTCCAAGGCGTTTGCCGGATCCATCTGATGACTGCGCCTGTCCCCGAAAGCAGGAGCGGATTCGGCCGCTTCCCGGAAAGGACCGTAGTAGCCCGAAGCATATTTCACCGCATATGAGAGGATCGGAGTATTGTGGAACCCATTACTGTCCAGAATACTGCGTATCGCCCCCACCCTTCCGTCAAACATGTCGGACGGAGCCACGATATCGGCACCGGCCCTGGCGTGCGACAGTGCCGTGAGAGCGAGGAGTTCCACACTCCTGTCGTTGAGTATTTCATCGCCTGAAATAAGTCCACAATGGCCGTTGGTTGTGTATTCGCAGAGACAGACGTCCGTAATCACCAGGATGCCGCTCACACTTTCTTTCAGCGCCCTGACGGCTTCCTGGATGATCCCGTGCTCATCATACGCGCCCGAGGCACGGTCATCCTTCTTCTCCGGAATTCCGAAAAGAATGATGCCTCCGATTCCGAGGGACTTGACCCGGCGGACTTCCTCGACAAGCAAGTCTATTGACCATTGAAAGTTGCCGGGCATCGAGGAAATCTCCTTCTTCACTCCGGTTCCGGCACACACAAATAATGGATAGACGAACTGTTCTGGCGAGAGGCGGGTTTCGCGCACCATGCTTCGAATTGTTTCGTTCATGCGAAGCCTGCGCGGGCGATGCGACGGGAATGCCATACTCCCTCCTGGAAAGCAGATGATTTGAAAGGGCTGAATTATATCATAAACGGAGAAAGGAGCTTCCGGTTCTGGCTTCCGATCCCTGTTTATGATAGAAGTGGGAAAATGTCAAAAGACAAGCTTCTTCGCAGGTTTCATCCGCTCGAAGCCCGGGTTCGCAGTACCCTGCGCAAGTACGGCATGCTCAACCCCGGCGAGCATGTGATCGCAGGCGTATCGGGCGGCGCAGATTCCACGGCACTGCTCATCTTTCTGGCCGGCATCGCTTCCGAATTCAATCTGACGGTGACGGCCGCGCACCTGAATCACGGGATAAGAAACCAAGAAGCCGATGCGGACGAAGACTTCGTCAGGCAGCTGTGCGCCAAATCAGGCATACCGTTTATCTCGGAAAGAATTGAAGTCAGGCAGCATGCCCTGGCCACAAAACAGAACCTCGAGGAGCTTGCACGAAACAGGCGCTACGATTTCCTCAGGCGCACTGCCGCACGCATGAAGGCTCAGAAAGTTGCTGTTGGCCATACCCTGAATGATCAGGCAGAAACCGTTCTCTTCCGCTTTCTGAGAGGTAGTGGCGTCGAGGGGCTTTCCGGAATCCATCCTGTCATGGAAGGTATCATCATCAGGCCGCTGATTGAGTGTTCCCGTCCCCTGATCGTCGATTATCTTAAAGATCGTAAAGCCTCGTTCAGGGAGGACTCCTCCAACGCGGATTTCAAATACAGCAGGAATAGGATTCGTCTGGAACTGATCCCTTACCTTGAAAGGCACTTCAACCGGCAGGCGGTCACGACGCTTGCTCGAGAAGCATCGCTCGCGCGCGAAACCTGGTCTTTTATGCAGGAGCAGGCGAGAGGGCATCTCGACAGACTTGGGGTGAAAGTCGGCGATGACTTAGGTCTCAACATAAGCGGGTTGCTACAATTGCACCCGGCCCTTCAAAAACAGGTGGTGAGAAGGGCACTGAAAACCCGCATCGGGTCGCTGCGGGGAATCACTGCGGCCCACGTCGAAAGCGTGCTCGAACTGTGCCGCCCGGGGCAGGGTCATGCCTGGACGGATCTTCCCCGTGGTCATGCAGCAGAGCGGCAACTCGGTATTCTGGTGCTGCGCGGTAACTTGCCTTCCTCCGTTACCGAATTTACGTACGACCTCGAAATTCCCGGCACCTGCACGGTTGCGGAAACCGGCGCCGTCCTTACCTCACGGATTACCAGAACCCCCGATTTGAGCACCCTCCGGGGGAGGGGTTCCACAGAGGCATTTCTTGAAACTTCGGTCCTGCCGGAACGTCTTACTATTCGTTCCAGAGAACCCGGAGACCGGTATGGGGGCCAGGGACACCGGAAGGTCAAGAAAATGCTGATCGATGCTGGAATTCCTCAGAGGGAGCGGTCGCGCCTGCCAATGATTGCAGCAAACTCCGATGTCATATGGATTCCCGGATTCAGGCCTGCACGGCCGTACGAAGTGCGACCCGATTCAGCGGAATGCATCGCGGTGACGTATATGGAACCGCATGGGGGAGAGGGCCGGACACGATAATTACAGGACTGGTTGGCGCGTCGCCGATTGAGTCTTATATTCATGCTATGGCGCCTGGATGTTCCTGGAAAGATACGGCACTTCCGGTTCAGTGGAAACCGTTTAGGAGCCTTTTCAACCTCTGGTATAATTCCGGGTGTGACCAGGGGGGAGGTATCCACGCCCGCATCCGAAAGTCGCACGGGAGGTTTCTCATTTGAGCACCAACGTAAAAAACATTCTGGTCTGGCTGGCGGTGGTGGCGTCACTGGTCCTGCTGTGGAAGTTGTTCTACAACATTCGCGACGTCAACATCGAAGAGAAGGAGTTTTCCGCCTTCTACAACGAAATGACAGCCAAGCGAATACAAAGCGTCAAGATAATGGGGGAAGATCTCGAAGGAGTCGACAAGACCGGCAAGAAATTCAAGACGATCATTCCCGCAGACGCGAGCTGGGATCTTGTCAAGACCCTTCAGGAGAATGACGTTAAAGTCAAGATTGAGAAATCTTCCAGCGGCTCGATTCTGTCGATCTTTCTCTCCTCCTGGCTCCCTCTGCTGCTGCTCATCGGATTCTGGATCTTCCTGATGAGGCAGATGCAGAGCGGGGGAAACAAGGCGCTCTCTTTCGGCAAAAGCAGGGCGCGACTGATGTCGAGCCAGCAAAAGAAGGTGACGTTCAAGGATGTCGCCGGAGTCGAGGAAGCTAAGGAAGAACTGACCGAGATCATAGAGTTTTTGAAGGAACCCCAGAAGTTTCAGAAGCTCGGCGGCCGTATACCCAAGGGCGTGCTGCTGATGGGGCCTCCCGGGACCGGCAAGACTCTGCTCGCAAGGGCCATAGCAGGCGAAGCCAATGTCCCGTTCTTTTCAATCAGCGGTTCTGATTTCGTCGAGATGTTCGTGGGGGTCGGAGCGAGCCGCGTCCGCGACTTGTTCGAGCAGGGTAAGAAGAACGCCCCCTGCATTATTTTTATCGATGAAATCGACGCAGTTGGACGTCATAGAGGAGCAGGACTCGGCGGTGGACACGACGAACGCGAACAGACGCTCAATCAGTTGCTGGTCGAGATGGATGGATTCGAATCGAACGACGGCGTCATCCTGATTGCCGCGAGCAACCGTCCCGACGTTCTCGATCCTGCACTCCTCAGACCGGGGCGTTTCGACCGCCAGGTGGTTGTTCCCCTCCCGGATATACGCGGCCGGGAAGGGATTCTAAAGGTGCATACCCGCAAGATCCCGATTTCAGACGACGTTGACGTTTCGGTGATCGCCAGGGGGACTCCCGGATTCTCGGGAGCATCGCTTGCGAACCTTGTCAATGAAGCCGCCCTGAATGCGGCCCGCTATAACAGAAAAGTCGTGGTCATGAGCGACTTTGAAGGGGCCAAGGACAAGGTTCTGATGGGCAAAGAGCGGAAGTCGATGGTGATTACTGAAAGCGACAAGAAAGTGACTGCATACCATGAGGCGGGACACGCGCTGGTTGCGTATATGATCCCGGAGAGCGATCCACTGCACAAGGTCACAATTATCCCGAGAGGGATGGCCCTGGGGTTGACCCAGCAGCTTCCCGAGACAGACAAACACAATTACACCAAAGCCTTTGTAGAAGGGCAGATAGCGATTCTGATGGGAGGACGCTGCGCCGAAAAGATGTTCCTGAATCTCGAGACGACCGGTGCCGCCAACGACATCGAAGTCGCGACCGAACGGGCCCGTAAGATGGTCACTGAATGGGGAATGAGCCCCGCGATGGGTCCGCTGACGTTCGGCAAGAAGGAAGAGCAGATATTCCTCGGAAGGGAGATCGCGCAACACCGGGACTACAGCGAGGATACGGCCATCAGGATCGACAGCGAGGTCAAGAGAATTGTCGAGGAAGGCTACAGCCGGGCGGCGAAGACCCTCGAAGAAAACCGCGAAAGTCTCATCAGGCTGGCAGAGGCCCTACTCGAGTACGAAACCCTCGACAGCTGGGAGATTGAAGCTGTGATCAAGGGTAAGCCCCTGAGACCGAGGACCGAAACCGATTCCGGCAGCGACTCGGAAGGTAAAGCTGCCCCGGAGAAGACCCCGGGACGTTCGCCGCTCCCACAGCTGATAAATCCGAAAGGGAAACCGGCACCGGCATGATCCGCAACCGGTCATGAATCGAGAGGTATTTCAATCCCCGGTACCCTGGCAGGTACCGGGGATTTTTTTTGATGTTGACAGGACCGAATAGCCCCGGTTCGCGCTACAATGGTTTCGCGAGGATGAGAATTCATGACAGAGGTAGCTCCCAGGCGAAGATACACTCTCAAGGCACGCGATTTCACGCTGACGCTCGGTGAAAGAACGCTGATAATGGGAATTCTGGACGTCACCCCGGACTCTTTCTCCGACCGGGGGCAATATTTTGAAACACAGACAGCGGTGGACCGCGCCTGGGATATCGTCCGGGAGGGAGCCGACATCCTGGATATCGGGGGAGAATCCACACGGCCCGGATCATCCGGAGTCAGTGTTGATGAGGAACTGAAACGAGTTATTCCGGTGATTGAAACCCTGCGCTCCGGGAAATATCCACTACCGATTTCCGTCGACACCTCAAAGCCTGAAGTCGCCAGGGTCGCCCTCGCCACAGGCGCTTCCATCATTAATGACATCACTTCTCTGAAGAACAACACGTCGCTGGGAGAGGAGACGGCAGAGGCGGGAGCGGCGCTCGTGCTCATGCACATGCGCGGTGAGCCGCGCAATATGCAGACGATCCCGCCGAGCCTGAACATTCTCGATGAGATCGATGTATGGGCGGAAGAAGCGGTTGCACGCGCTCGGAAATGTGGTGTATCCTCCGATAAGATAGTACTGGACCCGGGAATAGGATTCGGAAAAACGGCAGCACAGAATTTCGAACTTATTGCAAATTTGAATCGTCTTGTTGAAGCCGGGTTCCCTGTTCTGATAGGAACGTCCAGGAAATCGTTTATTGGATCAGTCCTGAAAAAGCCGGCCGGCGAACGTGTTTTGGGAACCTGCGCGACTGTTGTTGCATCTATTCTATTTGGAGCTCATATAGTGCGTGTTCACGACGTGGTCGCCGTCCGGGAAGCTGCCGACGTTACTGACGCACTACTGGGCACTTTGCTTCATGCGCCAGTTGCACAGCCGGGCGCATGAAGAGCAATTATGGCTTTTTCGCTGTGCGTACGAATGCTGAAATCACCCGCCGCTATGCACTGGTAGTCAATCGACCTCCTGTGCTTCGGTTCGTTGTGATCTCCGAATTCTCCTGACGATATGAGAGAACCCATTTAAGATGGATTCGCTGCTGGGGTTTTTACATTTCACTCCGTTCTCGATCCGCGATCTCATCGATATAGCCATAGTGGCGTATATCATGTACCGCTTCCTTCTGCTGATGCGTGGCACCAGGGGCGTCCAGATGACCTTCGGGATCGTAATGCTCCTTCTCTTCTACTGGGTGACCCTCTACTACAGGCTTACAGCCGTCCAATGGCTCCTTTCGAATGTCCTCACGTACATAGTCTTTGCGATCATCGTCCTCTATCAGAATGAAATCAGGCGGGGGCTTGCCGGGATCGGGACGACGTCCATATGGGGACGCCACAGGAGAAGGGCGAATGACGGCTTCGAGGAGATAGTCCTCGCCGCCACAACGCTCGCCTCCAAACGAATCGGAGCACTCATTGTCGTAGAGCGAGACATCGGTCTGAGGAACTACGTCGAAAGTGGAATTGCACTTGATGCGGTCCTCACCTACGATCTCCTGGTGACGATATTCAGCCCGAATACGCCATTGCACGATGGCGCCGTAATAGTACAGAACAACCGGATCATCGCTGCAGGGTGTTTCCTCCCCCTGACGCTGGATCCGTACCTCAGCAAGGAGCTCGGGACCCGGCACCGTGCTGCAATCGGGATCACTGAAGAGACGGATGCCGTCGCTATTATCGTATCTGAGGAAACGAGCACGATCTCGCTCGTTGTCGGCGGAAAGATAACGCGTGATCTCGACGGCGCCACTCTCAGGGCCTCTCTTCAGAATATTGTGGAGAATCGTGCTTCAACCCGAGTATCACATCTAGTCGATCAACGTCCGGAAACGGTATGAAGCGGTTTGCAAAAGAATATCTCCTGGAAAACTGGACCCTGAAGGCCACGTCGCTCCTTCTGGCGCTGATCCTTTGGCTGTTTGTGAGAGGCGAGCCGGGAGGTCCGGAAAGGGTGGTATCGGTTCCGCTGGAGGTTCAGCTGCCAAGGCTGATGGAAATCACCAACGAGAGACCCAATACTGTGGAGGTCACGCTCAGGGGGGCAATGAATACCTGGTTCAACCAGCCTCTTCCAACGTGCGTCGTTGATCTCCAGGGATACGGTGAAGGTCGACACGTGATACCTCTCACCCCCGAGACTGTCAGGACTGCCAAAGGTTCGGGCATAGAGGTGATGCAGGTGACTCCCGCCAGAGTCACGCTGGTACTCGAAAGGACAATTTCAAGAGAAGTGCCCATAACGGTTCCGGTCGCTGGGGAGCCTCCTGACGGCTACGAGCTTTACAGAAAATTCGTGCGGCCCTCCTCGGTAATCGTGACCGGGCCGCGCACCCATATTGAACGGGTCGCCGAGGTCACGACTGATCCTGTCTCGCTGGAAGGGCTGACCCAGATGTCCCGTTCCTTTGTAAACCTGAACATAGAGGATCATTTCATCCGCAGTTCACTGACAAACGCAGTTCAGGTGGAGGTACATATCGGGCCGACCAGGAAATTGACAACTATAAGAAATGTGCCGGTCTTCCTTGACGATCCGGCGACTTACACGGCAAAACCGAAGCAGATCTCCGTGCAGGTACTGGCTCCGGTCGAGTGGATTCCAGGCATAACCTCCGCTGACGTAAGCGCTACCATTGCAACGGGAGATATCAACGCAAGCCGGTTTCCTGCCCGGGTGAAGCCGCAGGTAAAGTTTCTCAACAACCAGAATGGCCATGTGCTGATCAGGAACATCGAACCGGCCGAAGTCCTGGTCGAGAGAAAGTCGACCGCCTACTAAGGAGCCTGTCCGAGAATTAGGGTATGCCGCGTTCCGAGCGCCTCGCATCTGCCCACGCGCCGCCGGAACCCTTTGGGCACATGGAGCTTGCTGGGTGATCTCTGCGTTGTTCGTCGTCAACGATGTTCCTGCATCACATCCTCCTCGCGCCTTGAGCTCGCCCCGCAAGCCCCATGCGCGCGGCACATCCTAATTCTCGGACAGGCTCCTAAGCCCCTGCCTTCCTCACCAGGCGGAATGCCCAGAAACCGGATTCACCGCCGGCCAGAAAGACGAGATGACTTCCATCCGGCTGCAATTGCGTCTTCACCCCAAGCGCTGTCCCCGGAACCGGGTACTCCAGCAATAATTCCGGCGCACGAGGGTCGGCCGCATCAAGAATGGCAAGACCTCTCTTCCAGTTTGCCGCAACCACATCCCGTCCTGCCCAAGCAACGCTGTGGACCCACCCTCCCGAATCTGGGTGAGCAGGATCAGCAGGATTAAGTCCGAGGTAGTGCCTTCCCAGCAACACCGGACGCTCCCCAGCCTCGAGCGATGCTAACGCGACTCCGCCATGTCCTTCAGCAAGCGCCACCAGGCGCTTTCCACCGGATTCTTTCACCGCAAGAGAAATGCAGGTGGCTTCGGACGGAAGAAAGGCAACTTCAACCGGCCGTGCGGGATCATGGATGTCCACAATTCTCAGGCCCTGCCAGTCGGCCAGGAGGGCCTCATCACGCGACAGCCGTATGTCGTGGGACCATCCTTTGGTGGAAAGGGCCGCAACCGGCAGTGCCCTCCCTTCGGCAAGCCGGGTTATCACGAGTCCGTTCACCCCGTAAGCGGCGAAAGCCAGTCCGTCCCGCACCTCAACGGCATTGGCGATGTCTCCGAGCGTATGCCTGTCGGTCACCGATCCGGAAGGGGAGACGAGCGCCAGCCCCTCGAAGCGCGAGGCGAGGACCGGGAGTCCGGAATTCGGCGACAGCGATATCACATCCTGCACCGGCGCAGCGGCTCTGGTCAACGTCAACGATTTGTCAAAAACCAGGAAGCCACCGTGCCGGTCAGAAATGTATATGCCGGTTTCGTCAAGAGAGATATCGTGAGCCCACCCCGGCGTGTCGGAGTGGAACAGGAGGGACAACTCGACGACAGGACCTCTTGAACAGCTGAAAGACAGAATTATCAGGATAACAAGCATCTTCGTTGCGTTTTTCATCCTTGACCTCGATATCCACGATCGACGGCGACTCAATCTTGTAGAGGGTTGTTGCTTCTGCTATTCTCGAACGTTGCCATGTCTACTGCGAAAATCAAGTCCCTCGACGAAATTGTAAGGATTCGCCACGGACTGCAGAAACAGAAAAGAAAGGTAGTGTTTACCAACGGCTGCTTCGACATCCTCCATGTGGGGCATGTACGCTACCTCAATCACGCCCGCTCCCTCGGGGACGCGCTCGTCGTGGGACTCAACAGCGACAGCTCCGTCCGGGCGATCAAGGGGGATTCGCGCCCGATCGTTCCCGGACCGGAAAGGGCCGAAGTCCTGGCCGCGCTTGCAAGCGTCGACTACGTGTTTCTCTTTGACGATCTGACGCCCGGACGGGTAATCGATCTTATCGTTCCGGATGTGCTCGTGAAAGGAGCCGACTGGAGCATTTCCGAGATCGTCGGACGCGATACGGTTGAAAATGCAGGAGGAGTCGTCCTCAATGTCCCGCTGGTAGAAGGCTCTTCCACTACGGGGATCATTGAAAAGGTCCTCGCCCGTTTCGGAAAACGCGGGGAGATATAGATACGAAAGCGGATTTCTCCATTTTTTCTCAAGCTGGAGACGAAATCTGATCAGGCTGAAAAGAACGTTCGAGGCTGCACTGGAAAGCGGTGCCATGCAGCAGCTGGCCGCCCGGCTTTCAGGGGGGGATCGCGTTGTCTCGGTGTCGGGGGCAACGGGCGGGGCTAAGGGCATTGCCATCGCCAAAACAGTGCTCACGGAATCCCGTCCTGTTGCAGTGATAACGCCGTCAAACTCTGAAGCCCAGAACCTGGCGCAGGAACTGCAGTTCTACGTGGATCTCTTTGCCCCCGCTACGGTGAGGGTGATCCATCTTCCGAGCCCGGAGGTGGATCCTTACCGTGGCCTTTCACCTCATCCGGAGATCTCGTCTGCCCGTGCCAAAGCCCTCTGGCAGCTTCTTCACGACGGTCCAAGAGTTTTAGTAGCATCAGCCCGGGCCGCTGCGGTACGCCTGCACAATTCAGTACGCTTTCTGAACAACTGCCTTATGATCAGGCAGGGTGAAGAACTCGCCCCCGAGATGCTGCGCGAGCACCTTTTCGAAACAGGCTATGTCGCAGACGATCCGGTAACCGACCCTGGAGAGTTCTCGCTGCGTGGAGGAATTCTCGACGTATTCTCGCCTCACATGGAGCGGCCCTTTCGGCTGGAGTTCTTCGGGGATCAGATTGAATCCATACGCACGTTCGACGTCGACTCGCAGCGTTCAATCGAAACAGCCGTATCTGCGGAAATCATCCCGATGCGGGAATATTGCGTCCGCCGCAATCTGTTGCGCGAATGGGCCGAGAAGGCGCCGACTCTGTGGACTGCCCCTTTTCTGCACCACCTCGAAGAGGAACTGGCGCAGGCAAGCCAGGGAGAGCTGTTTCCGGCATTTGAGTTCCTCCTGCCCGCGGCCGATCCGCTGGACAAGACCCTTTTTGATTACATTCAAAACTTCCGGCTGGTCGTACTTGAGCGCGAGGTCCTCGATAATACGCTCGAAAAAATGCATGCCGAGCTTTACGAGCGGTTCGTCGACCGGATAGAAGCACACAAGCCGGTTCTCTCCCCGGAACAGATCTATGCGGAGGCGGAAGAATTCCGCAACTCGATTGACCGCTTCCCCCGGGTTGAGATCGAGGAACTGAGCCTCAGCGATTCGGGTAATTCCTCCATCTATGTCTCGTCGCAATCGACTCGGAAATATCACGGAAACCTAAAGGAAGCTATCGGCGATCTGAACAGATTCCGGGAATCAGGAGAGAAGATAGCCTTCATCTTTTCAAATCCCGGCCGCGCCGAGCGCATGAGCGACATCCTGAAAGAATACGACATACCGGCTCATCTGTGCCGCAACAATCAGCACGAGGATGTTTTGAGCGACGGCGCCGGCACTGTGGTTCTGGGGATCGGAAAAGTTCATTCCGGCTTCTATCTTCCTGCCGTCAACCTGAGGGTGCTTTCGGGTCAGGATATTTTCGATGACGCGGATTCCGCCCTGCCCAGGAAGAGCAAAGCCGCCCAGAGGCATGTTTTCATATCGGACTTCAGGGACCTGAAGCCGGGAGACTACGTTGTCCACATAGATCACGGGATCGGACTTTTCAATGGTCTGAAAACAATCGGGATGGAAGGTGCGAGCAAGGAGTTTGTGCTGCTCACTTACCAGAACGACGCGAAGCTGTATGTTCCGGTTGAAAGACTGGACCTGATCCAGAAATACAGCAGCATGGGCGGAACACGCCCAACCCTGGACAGGCTGGGAGGAACGAGTTGGGCGAAGACCAAATCCCGCATCAAGAAGTCGATGCGGGACATGGCTGAAGAGCTCCTCAAGCTTTATGCCCAGCGGGAAATGGTTTCGGGCTTCGCATACTCCGCCGATACGGCATGGCAGCAGGAATTTGAGGACGCTTTCGAATATGAGCTCACCAGGGATCAGATCGACGCACTTGCGGCGGTGAAGAGCGACATGGAAGCGGCGAGTCCCATGGACAGGCTGCTGTGCGGAGACGTCGGGTACGGCAAGACTGAAGTGGCCATGAGGGCGGCGTTCAAGGCGATAATGGATGGGAAACAGGTTGCCGTCCTGGCACCCACCACTGTCCTTGCATTTCAGCACTTCAACACGCTGCAGCAGCGCTTTACCTCTTTCCCGGTACGGATCCAGCTGCTGTCGCGTTTCCGAACTCAGAAAGAACAGAAGCAGGTTCTCGAGGATCTCGAGACGGGCCGTGTCGATATCGTCGTGGGGACCCACAGGCTTCTTTCAAAGGACGTGCGCTTCAAAGATCTCGGACTCGTCATCGTCGACGAAGAACAGCGCTTCGGCGTCTCACACAAGGAGCGCCTCAAAGCTTTGAAAACCCGCGTAGATGTCCTCACCCTCACCGCCACTCCAATCCCGAGGACACTCAACATGGCACTTCTTGGGCTGAGGGACATGTCAACGATTGAAACGCCGCCGAAGAACCGGCTGGCTATCCAGACGTCGGTCCTCAAGTACAGCCCTGACATAATTAGCTCCGCAATCGAACTGGAACTCGCCCGTAACGGACAGGTGTATTTCGTGCATAACCGCGTCGAGACCATCTACACGGCTGCAGCCAGAGTTCAGCAGCTTGTCCCTCAGGCAAGAATCGGAGTGGCGCACGGACAGATGAGCGAGCGGGAACTCGAAAAGATCATGCTGCGGTTCGTCAGAAATGAACTGGATGTCCTGGTCTGCACCACCATCATCGAAAACGGTCTCGATATTCCCAGAGCAAACACGATGATAGTCGATCGCGCCGACCTTTACGGACTGTCGCAGTTGTACCAGCTTCGCGGCCGCGTTGGAAGAAGTGACAGGCGCGCCTATGCATACCTTCTGGTTCCATCGGACGAAGCCCTGTCGGAAGTCGCGCGAAAGCGGCTCGCCGCAATTCGGGAGTTCAGCGACCTCGGGACCGGATTCCGCGTCGCCGCACTGGATCTCGAGATCCGTGGCGCCGGGAATCTGCTCGGAGGGGAACAGCATGGGCATATCGAAGCTGTCGGCTTCGACCTGTACTGCCAGCTGCTCGAACGTACGGTGGAGGAACTCCGTGGAGAAACCCCTGAAGAGGAGATATCGACGAGCATCAACCTGAATCTCGATATACGCATTCCTCAATCCTACATTGCCGATTCAAGTCACCGCCTCCGCATGTACAAGCGCATCTCATCCGCTTCGGATGAATGGGAACTCGATGCGTTGCGGCAGGAAATGGTCGACCGGTTCGGACAGTATCCGGAACAGGTGGAAAACCTGTTCCGCTATGCAAAACTGAGACAGGAGACGCTGGCATTGCGAATACAGTCGATCGAAAGGAACAAAGACCAGGTCTTCTTCCGCTTCGTCGACAGCTCGAGAGTCGACGCGGAAAAGCTGTTGAGACTTGTGACCCGAAACAAGCGGGCAAGTTTCTCTCCGCAAGGGCTGCTGGCAATGGAACTGTCCGACGATCAGCCGGACCGGCTCTTCAACTCCATCAACAAGGTCCTTTCGGAGATACGAATCCGGTGAACCAACTATAGATACCGTATTTCTAGACCTGAAACCCGGAACCCGGTATTATTACGTACACTTCAATACTAATAAAAGGGAAGTTTTTCGATGAAAAAGCTAACTTGGCTCGCTCCGTTGTTTTTCGGTTTGGGTTTTCTCTATGCTACGCAGGCTAAAACCGTAGACAGGATTTTGGTCCAGGTAAACGATGACATAATCACCCAGTCGGAACTGAACCGAGAGATGGAACAGGTACGTCGCGAGATGGCAGCCAGGTACACAGGAGATCAACTTGAGCAGATGGTCCGACAGGCGGAAAAGGCAACGCTGGAGGGCCTGATAAATCAGAAATTGCTCTACCAGAAGGCAATGGAACTTGAAATGGACGACAGCCACGTCGATTCCAGAGTGGCGAATATTATCCAGCAGATCATGAAGGAATACCAGATCAAGGACACCGAGACGCTGGAGGCCCAGCTGGAACAGCAGGGGTCAAGCCTGAGAGAACTGAGAGAGAACCTAAGAAAAAGGACCATTGTCGAGGATCTGATCGGTGCCTTTGTCGGGTCCCGCATCACTCTACTGACCCCGGAAATCGAGAAATACTACAAGGACCATCAGAGTGACTTCGCGACTCCGGAAGAAGTAACCCTCAGTGAGCTGATTGTATCGGAAGGAAACGATACGGCCAGTCTGGAACGCGCCAACGCCCTCTACCAACGCCTGCAGAAGGGTGAATCCTTCCCTACTTTGGCCACCCAGTACTCCAAAGGCCGCACCGCATCCAAGGGAGGAGCCAGCGGCACCTACCTCGTATCGAAACTCAATGCCGCGACCGTCAAGGCCATAGCAGGTTTGAAGGAAGGCGAGATTTCCACACCACAGAAGGTGAGCGAAGGCTATATTATCTACCGTATCGATGCACACAAGGAGGCCAGCGTCCGGCCCTTTGAAGAAGTCAAGGACGAGATCAAGAACCGCCTTTATGAGAAGAAGTTCAATCCCGAACTGGAGCGCTTTATCACTCAGTTGAAGGAAGACGCCTACATCCAGATCTTCTCGGAAATCAAATAACCCGATTCTTGGTTGGAGAGAGGTAGGGGATAAACGTTTGGACGGCTCCGTGGAGCCGTCCGGCCATTATCACTACCGTTTCTGACTTACAGAGCCAGAATCCGGCCAAGCCTGGCCCGAACTCAGCTCAACTACCAAAAAGGTCCCTGGCATCGCGGGAAGGGGCCGCGATAATCTCTTTAGCACTTGAGCCTCGCTCTGGGGCCAGAGCTTGGATAACGGAAAATTCCTCTATTCCCAAGCATCTTTCATGCCAGATCGCCGTCATCTGCGCTCACTGGATAAGTACCGTTATCACAGCAATTTACGTCACATTGCCCTCTCCCTTCATGCGGCTTCTCTTCCCTCACATTCAAAAAATTGGATCGATTGATGGGAAATTTGGAGTCTTTTGGCCCCGCTGTGCCTTGGAACTCTTGAACTCGGAGGGGAAAAAGCCTGGCGAGAGGCGGGCTCCGGCGAGGGAGCCCGCACAAAGACAGAGAGATATGGCCTTACCTGACCGCGGTGAACGAAGTCAGACGCTTCGGTCCAAATTCCTGGATGTGCTTCGGACAGCCGGAGCTCATCAACTTGAAGTTGTCGATGAAGCGGGCGGCCAGCGCATCGTACTTGCGGTAGTATTCCTCCCGGCTTCCCCAGGTGTTTGCGGGATCAAGTATTTCAGAGGGGACTTCCGGACAAGCCTTGGGCACTTCGAACCCGAAAACCGGATCCTTCTGATACTCCATTTCCAGAAGGGTGCCGCTCAATGCTGCGTTCAGCAGTGCTCTGGTATAACGGATGCTGATGCGCTTCCCGACACCGAAGGGGCCGCCGGTCCAGCCGGTATTCACCAGCCAGCAGTTGGCGCCGTATCTGATGATGCGCGCCTTGAGCATCTCGGCATACGTGTAGGGCGTGTGAACCATGAATGGGCCACCGAAGCAGGTGCTGAACGTGATCTCCGGCTCCGTACCGAGTCCAATCTCGGTTCCGGCGATTTTGCTCGTATAGCCTGAAATGAAGTGATAAATCGCCTGGTCCGGGCTCAATTTCGAAATCGGAGGCATTACGCCTGAAGCATCGCAGGTAAGAAAAATCACATTCCTCGGATGTCCCGCCATCTTGGCCGGCAGCGCATTGTCGATGTATTCAAGAGGATAGGCGGCGCGCGTATTCTCAGTGATTATGTCGTCATTCAGGTCGAGGTAACGCGTCATGGGGTCATAGACCACGTTCTCAAGGATGGTGCCGAATCTGCGGGTACACGCGTAAATCTGCGGCTCGGCATCTTCCGAAAGACGGATCACCTTGGCATAACACCCGCCCTCGAAATTGAAGATCCCGTTATCGCTCCAGCCATGCTCGTCATCGCCGATCAGCTGCCGACCCGGATCGGCCGAAAGCGTCGTCTTCCCGGTCCCGGAGAGCCCGAAGAAGAGCGCAACGTCGCCGTCGGGACCCACATTTGCCGAGCAATGCATCGGCAGCACTCCCTCGGTCGGCAGAAGATAGTTCATGACCGTGAAGATCGTCTTCTTGATTTCCCCACCATACGCCGACCCGCCGATAATCGCGAGTCTTTCCGCGAAATTCAAAATGATGAACGTATCTGTGCGAGTATTATCAACATTGGGATTGGCCTGGAAAGATGGCGCGCAGATTACCGTAAAATCCGGGATGTGGCGCCTCATCTCATCCAGAGTCTTGAGGTTGATGAACATCGTGCGGGCGAACAGGCTGTGCCAGGCTTTCTCGGTGATTATCCGGACCGGCATCCGGTACTCCGGATCCGAACCAGCATAGCAGTCCTGAACAAACAGGTCGCGCCCCTGAAGATAGCCCTGAAGGCGCGCATGTAGCGCGCTGAAATTGTCAGGGTTGAACGGGCGATTGTACTGGCCCCACCATATGCCGTCCCGGTTCGTCTGTTCCATGACCACGAATTTGTCTGCAGCAGCTCTTGCCGTGTGTTTGGCGGTGCTGACCAGAAACGGTCCCGCGTGGGCAAGACGCCCTTCCCCGCGGAAGACCGCCTCTTCATAAAGTGCGGGCGTGGGAAGATTCCAGTAGACCCTGTGCAGGTTTGTCAACCCGTGGTTCAACAGCCCGAATGCGCTGGCTCCCATCCCGGCTTCCTTCGCAGCCGGGGATGGAATATCAAGATAAAGATTCATACCCAATCCCTCACTAGTTTTCTTTCGCCCAGATATAGCTCATTTGGAGAGTTCGGATCGAGGGCCCATTTGATCCGCTCCATCCCCTCCATGGTGTCTTTGATCGTCCCGCAGAAGCTGATCCGGAGATGGCCTTCCATCCCAAAGTCTACCCCGGGCATAACCAGGACTCTAACCTTCTCCAGAAGGAATTCGGCCAGCTTCCTCGAATCTTTCATGTAAGCGCTGAAATCAGGGAAGGAATAGAAGGTCCCGGATGGTTTTCTCACATGCACTCCGTCCATCGACTCCAGGCGCTCAACCAGGACGTTGCGGTTGTTCTGCAGACTCATCCGAAGGCTCTCTACTGAATTCTGGACGCCGTTCAGTGCGCCGACGGCCGCCCACTGGGCAGGAGCGGAGGGACCTGAAGTCTGCTGCGACTGAATGTTGGTCATGGCAGCAACAACTTCCTTGTTGGCTATTGCCCAGCCGATCCGGAATCCCGTCATCGCGTACATCTTGGAAACGCAGTTCACCACGATGAGCTTTGAGCTTTCGGTGTGGTTCGTCGCATAGTGGTAGCAGTTGACCGGCGTGATGTCATCGAAGATCAACCTGTTGTAGGTGTCATCCATGATGAGGTAGAGGTTCTTCTTCTCGCAAAGCCTCACTACCTCGGCGATGAAGTCTTCCGAATACACAGCACCGGAGGGATTATTCGGGCTATTGAGAATGATGGCCTTGGTGTACTGGCCGACCGCATCGGCGATTTCCTGCACCGTCGGCTGAAAAGATCCGTCCTCGGCCTTGACCGGCACCGGGATTCCCCCGGCAAGCTTCACCATTTCGGGATAGCTGACCCAGTAAGGAGTCGGATAGATCACCTCGTCCTTGGGCTCGAGGATCGTATAAAGAGCCACCATTATCGCCTGCTTCGCACCGTTTGATGCAATCACATTCTTCGGTGAAACGAGCTTGTCATAGTGCTCTTCGGTATAACGGATAATCGCCTTCTTCAAAGCAACAATGCCGTCTGCAGGAGTGTAGCGGACTTCTCCCGTATTGACCATGGCGGTGCAGTTGATGATCGCGTCGATAGGGGCTCTGCTCTTGGGCTCCCCTCCGCCGAGGTGAATGATCGGTTCACCCTTTTCCCTCAGCAACGCGGCTGTTTCGTTCAGCTTCAGAGTAGGTGATTCTTTAATGGATCTCGCAAGTTGACTGATGCTCACAGAATTAAAAACCCCCTTCGGTATGGGTTCATGAAACGGTTAAACGCAGATTGGTAAGTATACGGGACAGAGGGGCCCTTCACGCAAGGGAAAACTTTCTCAGAGCTACGCACTTCCCGTCCTGCGGTTCGCTCGACTGCCTTTTCTTCTTCCTTCCACGCTTTCGTAAGATCCTGTATAGTACATGACGATTTTGTAGAGACTCATATGCGCGATGCCGAGAGTGAGACAAAGAAGCTGGCGACACTCCTCGAGATGAACCACGCTCTTTCCGGTACGCTCAATCTCAAGCACTCCCTGCACAAGGTCCTGGAAATCCTCGAACACCGCCATGGCGTGTTTCGAAGCGCCGTCACGCTCCTTAATTCCGACTCCGAGCTCTACATCGAAGCTTCCAACGGTATTACGGCCCAGGGACAGCGGGCCCTGTACAAGTTGGGAGAAGGGGTGACGGGAAGAGTGGTAGAAAGCGGGAAACCGGTCGTAATCCCGCAGGCGAGCCGTGAACCCATGCTGCTGAACCGCGCCGCTCAGCGCAAGGGACTCAAACAGGAACTCAGCTTCATCTGCGTCCCTATCGTGTTGGGCCGCAAGACTGTCGGAGCGCTTGCGGTGGACCTGGTTTTCAGGGAAGGCCGGGACTACGACAGGTCTTTGAAGTTCCTGCGAGTGATCGCGTCCATGATCGGCCAGGCCGTCAGGGTCGAGCGGCTTGTTGAGGCTGAGACGAAAAGACTGGTCGACGAAAACATCCACCTGCGCGAAGAACTCCGGGAACGCTACGATTTCTCTAACATGGTAGGTGGCAGCGGCAGCATGCGCCATGTGTACGAGCAGATTGCGCAGGTGGCGGGAACTGGCACCACGGTACTGATAAGGGGAGAATCCGGAACCGGCAAGGAACTGATCGCGCACGCCATACACTATAATTCCCCACGGGCGAAGAAACCCTTCGTCAAGGTTAGCTGCGCCGCACTCCCCGATACCCTGATCGAATCCGAACTCTTCGGTTATGAAAAAGGAGCTTTCACCGGTGCCCAGGGACGCAAGCCTGGGCGGTTCGAAATGGCTGAAGGGGGGACTCTGTTCCTGGACGAAATCGGCGACCTGAACCTCACAACTCAGATCAAGCTGTTGAGGGTCATCCAGGAGCGGGAATTTGAGCGTCTCGGCGGCACAGAAACAATCAAGGTCAAGGTACGGCTGATCGCCGCCACAAACAAGGATCTCGAGAAGGCCATCACCGACGGAAGTTTTCGCGAAGACCTGTACTACCGGCTGAACGTATTCACCATTTTTGTCCCGCCGCTGCGCGAGAGAAAGCCGGACGTCATGGCGCTGGCGGACTATTTCCTCGAAAAATTCACCAAGGAACACAGGAAGAGTATCAGGCGCATATCGACGCCGGCCATAGATATGCTGATGAGCTATCACTGGCCCGGGAATGTCCGGGAGCTCGAAAACGCAATTGAACGGGCTGTGCTGATATGCGACGGGACGGTGGTGCACGCGCACCATCTCCCTCCCACTCTCCAAACGGCCGAATCATCCGGCACCATAGTCAAGGTGTCGCTCAATGACGCCGTAACATCGTATGAGAAAGACTTGATTCTGGACGCACTAAAAACCACACGGGGAAACTGCAGCAGGGCCGCCCGCCTGCTCGGCACCACGGAACGTATTCTAAACTACAAGGTGAAGAAATACCGGATTGCCCCCTCCCGTTTCAAGAAATAGCCCGGCATATTGAATCTGGGGTGTAAAGCATCTACCGTTTTTTGGGGACGACAGGGGCGTCAGGCCCTGAAAGAAAGTAGAGGGTGAATGGAGAGATCGGAAAACAACAACGCACTCCCGGAACCACAAGGCCTGTATGACCCGCAGTTTGAGCGGGATGCCTGCGGACTCGGATTCATCGCCAGCATCAAGGGACAGGCATCGCACGAAATCATCGTCAAAGGCATTCAAATCCTCGTCAACCTGCAGCACAGAGGGGCAAGTGGCAGCGACCCGGTAACCGGCGACGGAGCCGGCGTATTGATTCAGATTCCGCATCGCTATTTCGAGCGCGAGTGTGCGAAACTCGGTTTCACACTGCCGCTTCCCGGCGAGTATGGAATCGGAATGGTTTTCCTGCCGGTTGAGCGCCACCAGCGGCTGCTGTGCGAAGGCATTCTGGAGCGAATCGTACATGAAGAAGGGCTTGCAGTTCTGGGATGGAGAGACACCCCTATCGCAGCCGATTCTATCGGGCGCCTTGCCCGCGCCTCTCAGCCGTACATAGAGCAGATCTTCGTCCGACGGGCCCCCGGGATGGCCCAGGAAACGCTGGAGCGAAAGCTGTACGTCATCCGAAAACGTACGGAAGCGGAGGTGGAGCGATCCGAAATCCGGGACAAGAATTTCTTCGCAATTCCCTCGTTGTCGTCCCGCACAATTGTCTACAAGGGACTCCTGCTAGCGACCCAGATAGCGAACTTCTACAAAGAGCTTTCCGACCCCCTTGCCTCGAGCGCGCTGTGCCTTGTGCACCAGCGCTTCTCAACCAATACCTTCCCGACATGGCAGCTTGCCCATCCTTTCCGCTTCATCTGCCACAATGGTGAGATCAATACCTTGAGAGGAAACAGGGCCTGGATGGAAGCGCGCCAGTCAACGCTTGCATCCCCACTTTTCGATGACATCAAGAAGCTTTTCCCGATTGTCATGCCGGGCGGGAGCGATTCCGCCATTCTCGACAACGTTGTGGAACTGCTCTACATGTCCGGACGCAGCCTCCCGCATGCCATGGCAATGCTGATCCCGGAGGCATGGGACGGCGACCCGTCAATGCCTCCTGCCAAGAGGGCTTTCTACGAATATCATGCATCCCTCATTGAACCATGGGACGGCCCGGCGGCGATCGCGTTTACCGACGGCCGCGTCATCGGTGCGACGCTTGACCGGAACGGTCTTCGTCCGGCACGCTACCTGGTAACAAACGACGATCTCGTCATCATGGCTTCAGAGACCGGCGTTCTCCCGGCCAGATCCGAAGAGATCAGATTCAAAGGGCGCCTGCAGCCGGGCCGCATGTTACTCGTCGACATGGAAGCAGGACAGATCGTGCCCGATAGGAAGCTAAAAGAGGACTTGGCGGCGCGCCGTCCTTACCGGCAGTGGCTCACGGAGAATCAGACTACGCTAAACGATCTTCCGGATCCGCCCCGTTGGCACCCGACCGATTTCGACTCCATCCTGCAGAGGCAGCGATCGTTCGGATACACACGCGAAGACCTTCAGATGATCCTGGTTCCGATGGTTACCCAGGCGCAGGAACCCGTGGGGTCGATGGGAACCGACACTCCACTGGCGTGCCTGTCCGACCGGCCGCAGCTCCTGTTCAACTATTTCAAACAACTCTTTGCGCAGGTGACGAATCCGGCGATCGACCCCATCCGGGAAGAACTGGTGATGTCACTCACCAGCTTTATCGGCAGTCAACGCAATCTTCTGGATGAAACGCCGCAGCACTGCCATACACTGAAACTCAGCCACCCGATCCTGACCAATCATGATCTGGAGAAATTACGTCGCCTCTCCTGGGGCGATTTCCTTGCCACCACGCTCCCGATGTTCTGGCGCCCGGACGGAGGAGGTAGGGAGCTGGAGAGAGCTCTTGCGGGGCTCTGCCGCCGTGCTTCGCTGGCGATAAAGTCGGGCTATACAGTCCTGATCCTCTCCGATCGCGGCATAGAGCAGGACTGGGCCCCGATACCAAGCCTTCTCGCCCTGACGGCCGTGCACAACCACCTGGTGCGGGAGAAGACCCGAACCCAGGCGGGCATCATCGTCGAATCGGGGGAACCGAGAGAAGTCATGCACTTCGCGCTTCTGCTGGGATACGGAGCAAGTGCGGTCAATCCTTACCTTGCCATCGAGACAATCGGGGACCTGCACCGCAAAGGGTGGCTTCCGGAAGGGATGTCGTTGGAGGCGGCCGTCCACAACTACGAGAAAGCAATCAACAAGGGCCTCCTCAAGGTCCTCTCCAAGATGGGAATCTCGACGCTGCAAAGCTACCAGGGAGCGCAGGCATTCGAAGCAATCGGCCTCAACAGATCCGTTGTCGATCAGTACTTCACCGGGACTCCCTCCCGCATCGAAGGGGTCGGACTCGAGGTGCTGGCACAGGAGGTCAAAACTCGGCACGACCACGCGTTTTCTGCCGTGAGTGAAGCTGAATGCGAACTCGAATCAGGCGGACAGTACCATTACCGGGTCGAGGGGGAATACCACCTGTTCAATCCGGATACCATCAGCAAGCTCAGACATTCGGTCAGGTCCTCGAGCCAGGAAACATACCGGGAATACGCACAGCTGGTGAACGATCAGAGCCGGAAGCTCTGCACCCTGCGCGGACTGATGCGCCTGCGGAAAGCAGTCCATGAATTGCCGCTGGACAAGGTCGAACCGGCAAGCGAGATCGTGAAACGATTTGCCACCGGGGCGATGTCGTTCGGATCGATCAGCAAAGAGGCGCACGAAACACTCGCGGTAGCGATGAACCGCATAGGTGCGCGTTCAAATACGGGAGAAGGTGGAGAGGATGAAGAGCGGTTCGCACGCGATCCGAACGGCGACTGGAGGAGAAGCGCAATCAAACAGGTAGCATCAGGAAGATTCGGTGTCACCACCAATTATCTTGTAAATGCCGACGAGCTTCAGATCAAGATCGCCCAGGGTGCAAAACCGGGAGAAGGAGGACAACTTCCGGGTCACAAAGTGGATGAGGTCATCGCCAGGGTGCGCCACTCGATCCCCGGGGTACAGCTGATCTCTCCACCCCCGCACCACGACATCTACTCGATCGAAGACCTGGCACAGCTGATCTACGATCTGAAAAATGTCAATCCGCAGGCGCGAATCTCTGTGAAGCTGGTCGCCGAGGTGGGAGTGGGGGTTGTTGCCGCGGGAGTCGCAAAAGCTCACGCCGACGCCATCCTGATCAGCGGACATGACGGCGGCACCGGCGCGTCGCCCCTGACCTCGATCAAACACTCGGGAGTCCCCTGGGAACTCGGGCTTGCCGAAACCCAACAGGTGCTCGTTCTCAACGATCTGCGCAGCCGTGTCCGCCTCCAGACGGACGGGAAACTGCAGACAGGCCGCGACGTGGTAATTGCAGCGCTGCTCGGCGCGGAGGAGTTCGGTTTCTCGACTGCCCCTCTTGTTTCGCTCGGCTGCATAATGATGCGCAAATGCCACCTGAATACGTGCCCGGTCGGAATAGCGACGCAGGATCCTCAGCTGCGGAAGAAATTCGAGGGGCAGCCGGAACATCTCATCAATTACCTCTTCTTCGTGGCGGGTGAAGTGCGGGAATTGATGGCGAGCATGGGCTTCTCATCGATGGACGAGATGATCGGACGGGTCGACATGCTGGACATGCAGGATACCATCGATCACTGGAAGGCACAGGGGCTCGATTTCTCATCAATTCTCTACGTCCCGCCTGTTCCAGGACGCGTCGGCCGCCGATGCCTGATACCCCAGAGCCACGGACTCGAGCAGGCTTTGGACTACAGACTGATCGATTACGCAAGAGATGCACTTGAAACCGGAACCCGCATCGAGATCAAGCTCCCGATCCGTAACATCCATCGCACTGTCGGGGCGATGCTGAGCGGCGAGATCGCGCGTCGCACCGGTTCCGGTGGATTGCCCGACGACACTGTCCGGTTCCATTTCACCGGTTCCGCGGGGCAGAGTTTCGGAGCGTTTCTCGTGAAGGGAGTCACCCTCACACTCGAGGGAGACGCAAACGACTATGTCGGGAAAGGGCTCTCAGGGGGAAGAATCATAGTATATCCTCCGAAGGAATCCACATTCTCCCCCGAAGAAAGCATCATTGTCGGAAACGTGGTCCTGTACGGGGCCACCAGCGGCGAGGCGTTTTTCAACGGAATGGCCGGCGAGAGATTCGCAGTCCGGAATTCCGGAGCAACAGCCATTGTCGAAGGTGTCGGAGATCACGCCTGCGAATACATGACGCGTGGAACCGTCGTCGTTCTGGGGGAAACCGGAAGAAATTTCGCCGCGGGAATGACCGGAGGAATCGCGTATGTTCTCGATGAGACGGGCGAATTCAGCTCGGGGCGCTGTAACCGCGCCAGTGTCGATTTGGAACAGCTGCAGGAAGACGACATAGCATTGCTCCAGGAACTGATCAGGCGTCATCACGCTCTCACCGGAAGTCCCCGCGCCCGGCGCATACTCGATGATTGGCGGCAGGTACTGCCACAGTTCGTAAAAGTGTTCCCGCAGGAATACAGGCGTGTCCTGAATATGGCTGTCGACGACAGCCGGAAAGCGAGTCAGGTCGTCAATGGGTAAGGTTACCGGTTTTATGGAATACACGAGGGAGACGCCGGAGAGGCGGCCCGTCAGCGAGCGCATCCAGGACTTCTTTCCCGTTTACATCCCGCTCTCCGGAGAGAGTCTCCGGAAACAGGGGGCGAGATGCATGGACTGCGGGGTTCCATTCTGTCATACCGGGTGCCCGCTGAATAACCTCATCCCGGACTGGAACGACCTGGTCTATCGTGACAGGTGGCATGACGCGATACGCGCTCTGCACTCCACAAACAACTTTCCCGAGTTCACAGGGCTTGTCTGCCCTGCTCCATGCGAGGCTTCATGCGTACTGGGCATCAACGAGCCTCCCGTATCAATCAAGGCCATCGAACATGCGATAGTCGAGAGAGCTTTCCACGAAGGATGGATTGTTCCGGAAGTACCCGAAATCAGGACGGGAAGACGCGTGGCGGTGATCGGTTCCGGTCCTTCAGGGCTTGCGGCGGCTCAGCAGCTGAATCGCGCCGGCCATAACGTGGTCGTGTTTGAAAAGGCCGACCGGATCGGCGGCATCCTCCGTTACGGCATACCGGATTTCAAACTTGAGAAGGGGGTGCTCGACCGCAGGCTCGACCAGTTGATGAAGGAAGGGATTGAGTTCCAGCCCCGGTCACACGTAGGTGTCGATCTTTCTATCGAAGTGCTGCGTCGCAAATTCGATGCGGTTCTTCTTGCAGGGGGAGCAGAGCATCCCAGAGATCTGAATGTGCCGGGACGCGAACTGAAGGGCATACACTTTGCCATGGAATTCCTGACGCAGCAGAACCGGCGCTGCGCCGGCGACCGGGTGGGATCAAAGAACGAAATCCTCGCCACAGGCAAGCGCGTTATCATCATCGGCGGCGGCGATACGGGGGCTGACTGTCTGGGCACCGCGCACCGGCAACGGGCGCTTTCCGTTCACCAGCTCGAAATCATGCCCATGCCCCCCGAGGAGCGGGCTCCCCATACTCCCTGGCCACAATGGCCTCTGATGCTGCGCGTCGAAAGCTCTCACGAAGAGGGTGGCTTGCGGGAATGGAGCACCGCGACTCTCAGATTCTCCGGTTATGAGAAGGGGAACGTCGCAAGACTTCACACTACGCGAGTTGGTCCGCCCCCTTCATTCGAACCGATTCCGGAATCCGAGACCGAACTCGAAGCCGACCTTGTGCTGCTCGCACTCGGATTTGCCGGCCCGTCAAAGAACCCGCTGCTGAATCAGCTCGGGATCTCGATGGACTCGCGTGGAAATGTCGCCACAGACGCAAACTACATGACTTCGGTGCCCGGCGTTTTCGCAGCGGGAGATATGCGGCGGGGACAGTCGCTCGTCGTATGGGCAATAAGCGAGGGCCGCCAAGCGGCTCACTGCATCAACCAGTATCTGCGGACTATCAGGTAAGCAGGGCAGGAAGCGCTCACTTCCTGCCTTATTCCATCATTCTTCCGGTGCCGGATCGGGAAAGCTGCGGCAACAGGCATCGTATTCCTTCCACCAGCTGTGCAGCACCTCCATATTGGTGGCCCGCGGTTCGTCTCCTCCACCGGCCAGCCTCAGATAGTCACGCAGCACGGGCCGGAAATGAGGATGCGCGCATTTCGAAATGATATCTTCGGCGCGACGCCGTGCCGACCGTATTTCGGTATTCAGGGCGAAACCCTGCTCCGTCACCACACAATGTATGTCATGCTCGGTGTGATCTATGTGGCGCACGTAGGGCATTATGCAGCTGACGGTGCGCCCGTTTTTCAGCCGGCGCACGGAAGGAGAATGCACGATGCTCAGATAGGCGTGCCGGAAGAAATCGCCGCTCCCGCCAAGCCCGTTAATTACCCTGGAACCGTCGACGTGCGTCGAATTAACGTGCCCGTATATGTCCACCTCAATCGGCGTATTCATGGCGATCACATAAAGCCGGGTGATCAGTTCAGCGTTATTGGAGAGCCACATCGGCCGCAGGACCACCTTTTCGCGGCAGCGCGCAAACAACCGCTGAAATTCCAGCCTGCTCGCTTCAGAAAACGAGAAGGCAGTCGCAGATGCGCTCTCGAATTTGTCGTCATCCTCGACGTAGCGCATCATCCCATCCTGGAATACTTCAGTCCAGAACCGGATCTTCTGGAACGGCGATTCGTACAGCTCGCTGACGATGGCATTGGCGACGTTCCCGACGCCGGACTGGATCGGAGGAAGCCGTTTTCCCCAGTTGAATTTCCCCTGGCAGTACAACAGGAATTCGATTACGTTTTGCGCGATCTGCTTGTCCGCAGCGGACGTCGGCTTGAAAGCGACCGGGTAGTCAGGCTTGTCGGACTGGATCAGCGCGACTACCTTGCTCTTGTCGATCTCTACATATGGAGTTCCGACCCTGTCGTTTACATTGACGATAGGGATGGGCCATCCCACTCTCGGATGGACACTCGGCAGCGCAATGTCGTGAAAGCCCGTGTAATCGGGAATCGATGGATTCACTTCCAAAATGATCTTCTTGGCGATCTTCAACGCTTCGGCGGAGATTCCCACGGAAGAGGACAGAATCACGCTGCCGTCCTGGCGGATACGGGAAACCTCGACAACAGCCAGATCGATGTCACCGTAGAATCCATAGAGCAGGTTTCGAGCAAAGGAAGAAAGATGGACATCGGTAAAATCCATCTCGCCGGCATTGATCATCTTGCGCGATACACTCGACGACATGTACGGTCCGCGCTTACCCACGAATGAAGCGATGGGGTTCTCCACATCTTCCGAAAGGGACGCGCCGCTAAAAAGTCCTATCTTCGTCTTGGGCGCGTTCTGCGCCAGATGGCGTGCCAGTGCCGGAATAAAAACCTTCGGCTCGCCTGTCTTCGTAAATCCGCTGATCGCGACTTTGCAGCGATCATGAACATACTTCACGGCTTCTTCAACAGGAACGAGCTTCTCCAGCAATTCCTTGCATTCAACACGTTCGGTTAATATTGCCATTGGTCCACTCCCACAAAATTCCCCATGCTGCGGGCACGCAGGCCTTCCTCGCCGCGCGTTTCCTGACGACACTCCACTTATCGTCACCGCCGAAACTCATAAGTATCTCATATTACCAACTCCGGTTGCGTGCCGCACAGAAAATAGGCCAAAACCGGGAAGAACTATGAATTTACGGGTATGAAAAGGCGACTGCGGCGGGGGAACATCAGCTCGGGCAATCGAAGCCTACACCCTGAATCGCGCTGGGGTGCCGGACTGAGGCTTCAACAGGATCATGAACTAGTATAGCCTTTTCGCAACAATGGCCTCACCCGGCACCGAGCGCATTCTACGTATCCTGGCGGTGTTGTCAAGGACTAATCAACTAATAAATTGGCAGATCGTCTCCTCGACAGCCCCCTTGACCATTTCGACCTTGTAGGCATTGTCTTTGAGCGGAGTGGCACCGTCAACGGCGGCTTCCGCGGCAGCAACAGCGACAGCGGCGTCGATCTTCCGTCCCTCCAGAACCTTTTCGGCTGAAGCAGCCCTCCAGGGATAAGGAGCGACTCCGGCAAGGGCGATTCTGGCTGTCCGGACAATACCGTTGTCCAACTGCAGCGCTATCGCGACTCCGGCCTGAGCAAAATCCCACGATCCGCGCGTCCTGACTTTTCGGTAGGCACTCTTCATCTCACCCTTGACAGCGGGGAGCTGCACGCCAGTGAGGATTTCTCCGGAAAGAAGAATCGTCTCCCTGTCGATGACGCTGTCGGGCTTAACGAAGAAACTCTCGATCTTCACGGTCTTGTTGCCAGAAGGCCCTGCAATCGAGACCTGCGCCTGCAAAGCCAGCAGGGCCACCGCCATGTCGGAGGGATGGACGGCAAAACAGGGGCCTCCACCAAAGATTGCGTGATACTGACTCTCCCCGTTGTACCCGTAGCACGTGCTTCCTCCCTTCTTGAAGCACCGGAGATCACTACGATAGTACCAGCAGCGGAGTTTCTGACAGAGATTCCCTCCGATGGTTCCCTGATGCCTGATCTGGGGAGTTCCGACGGAGTTCGCGGCCATTGCAAGCACCGGGTATTTCGCAACGATACCGCTGTCGACGGCAATTTCGGCCAGCGTAGTCATAGCGCCGATTCTCATGCTGCCGTCGGTCCGGGAGGATATGCCTTTCAACTCCCGGATGTTGCTGATGCTCACGATCTTTTCGGTCTGAAAAATCTCGTCGCGCAGGCAGCCGAGCAGATCGGTCCCGCCCGCATGCAGCCTGGCGTCCTTTGCACTCGATGCCTTGATTGCCTCAGCGAGCGAGCCGGCTTTGACATATGAGAAGTTGTTCATCATGGCTCATCCCCTCCTCTTTCTACTGAGCAGTTCCAGGATCATCCGGTTGTCCACCGGACCGTCAGTCGGCCGCACCCCAATGGCATTGTAGATTGCGTTGGCAATCGCGGCCGCAGTGGGAACGTGCCCGGGCTCGCCCAGCCCTTTACATCCGACGTTGTTGCACTCGTTGTCCTTCAGATCGACTGGAACGACCTCGGGGCGTACCGGAACGTCCAGTGCGGTAGGGACTTTGTAATCATGCAAATTCGTATTGCACATCTTTCCGGTCTGCGGATCCATTACGCGTTTTTCAGTAAGGGCGTACCCCAGCCCCTGTGTCATGCCGCCATAAACCTGGTTTTCGTAAGATTTAAGATTAACAACGCGGCCACTGTCGTTCGCCCCGACGAGGCGCACGACTTTCACTTCGCCGGTTTTGGTATTGACTTCGACTTCAGCGAACTGCGCGGAAAACGGCATGACGGCCTTGCCGGCAGGGTTGGCTTCCCTGTTCCCTATTGCTATGACATCCAGCACACCTTTTGTCCTGAATATCTCCTCGAGCGTCTTCTTCTTGGAAGGGTTGCTGCGGCTCACGATTGACTTATCCCTGATTTCCAGATCGTCCGCCGTCACCCCCAGTATCTCAGCGGCCCAGCCAAAAATCTGGCGCTTGACCAGCCACGCTCCCCTTCGTACCGCCGGCGCGAGGCTCGCCAGGGTCATGCTGCCGCCGCTGCTCGATGCGTATGGAGTGATGGCTGTATCGGCATTGATCATCCGGATATTTTCCACGGGAATCCCAAGCTCTTCGGCCGCCACCATGGCAGCCGTCGTCTTCGTCCCCGTGCCCAGATCCATCGCTCCCGTCTTCACGGTCACGCCGCCGTCCGCAAACATCCTGACTTCTGCAGTATACGGCGGTCCGCCGGACCCCATCATCCACAGTCCGGCAGCCATCCCGACACCCCGTTTAATATGGCCAGACTCAGTCTTCGTCGCCTTGGTTTCGCTCCACCCGAACTTCTTCGCTCCTTCGATAATGCAGTCCTTCAATCCGGCGCTGGAATAGGGGACACGCCGTGACGGGCTGATCTCGGTGAAATTCTTGAGCCGGAATTCCACCGGATCCATGTTCAGTTTCTCTGCCAGCATGTCCATCATCTGTTCGAGCGACCATGCAGCAGTCGGGAAACCCGGGGCGCGAAATGCGCGCGATCGTCCGGCATTCGTGTAGATCCCGCTCTCCAGAACCATCACGTTGGGACATTTGTATAATTCCTGGAACAGGAATCCGACGAACGCCATCGACGAGTAAGCGCCCGGCGTGAATACGCACGTCAGTTGAAGGGCCGTGAGGGTGCCGTCCTTTTTCACCCCGGCCTTGACCGTCATCTTCGCATTGGGCCTGTTGCCCACGCACAGCATGGTCTCTTCCCTGGTGAGCATCAGTTTCACCGGCCGCGATGCCTTGCGCGAGAGAAGCGCGGCGATGATGGTGTATTTCCCCAATTCGAGCTTCGATCCAAAAGCCCCTCCGACGTAGGGACAGAGAAACCGCACGTTGTTGTAAGGCATATTCATGGTGCGTGCGAATGACATCAGGCCCGCGTCGTAGACCCCCTGGCTGGAATCCCACACCGTGATCTTTTCGCCGTCCCATTTCACCACGGATCCGTGTGTTTCAATCGTCGTGTGCATCTGGACTGGAGTGCGAAACGTCTCTTCCAGCACGATATCGGCTTCCACGAATCCCTTCTCGACGTCTCCTCTCGTTTGCGGCCTCGGTTTTCCGGCGGCATTGCCGCCAGGATGGATCTCCGGAGCGCCGGGTTTCAACGCAGAATCTTCGTCCACCACAAACGGGAGTTCTTCGTATTCCACCTTGATCGCTTTTGCAGCGTCCCATGCCTGATAAGGAGTCTGGGCCGCGACCGCGGCTACTTCTTCTCCCTGGTGGCGGCAGTGTGGATCGAAAAGCTTGCTTTGAGCCCCGTACCAGCTTATGTCGGCGCCCGGCGTACTGCCGGTTATCACAGCCACTACGCCAGGCATCTTTTCTGCGGCGCTGGTGTCGATGCGCTTTACCATCGCGTGGGCATGAGGACACCTGAGTATGGCGCCGTAAACCATCTCGGGAAGAATCACATCGTAGGTGAATAGGGCTTTGCCCGACACTCGTTCATATGCATCAACCCGGGGAATCCCTTTACCCACGATGCGCGTCTCGCCCCAAGGATCCATGGTGTCTTCAGAAGGGGCGGGCGGTTCGAAGCTGTTGCGGAAGTTCTCCTCAAGTCTGTCGTAGAATTCGGTCATCAGGCGCCTCCCTTCTGCTTACGTAATTCAGCCGCTTTGGCCGCCGCGCTGAAGATGTTCGTGTAGGCTCCGCAACGGCACAGATTGCCGCTCACTGCGGTCCGGATCTGGTCCATGGTCGGGCTTGGATTTACCCGCAGCAATCCTTCGACCGCCATGATTTGTCCGGGAGTGCAGAATCCGCACTGGAAAGCGTCCTCTTCAAGGAAAGCCTGCTGGACAGGACCCAGCCGCTCCCCTTCAAGCAAACCTTCTACAGTGGTGATCTCATGTCCTTCGGCTTCGACCGCGAGGGTCATGCATGAGTAGCGGGGTCTGCCGTCTATCAGCACGGTGCATGCGCCACACTCACCCCGCTCGCATCCGATCTTTGTCCCGGTCAGGCCAAGCACTTCCCTCAGCACGTATGCCAGCGTCCACCGCGGCTCAACCAGGACCTTCCGCGTTGCTCCGTTCACGTGCAGACTGACGGTCACAGTGCTGCCGGTCGCTTCAATCTCCTGTGCCGCAGCAGGTGGTGCGTCTTTCAACGAGACGGCCACTACGGCTCCTGCGCTGACGGAACTTAGGAAACCTCTCCGGGTCAATCCCGGCGTAGAGCCGGGACTGTCATCGCGTTCTTCTGCCATATTGTATCCTCCACAAGGGTTTGCCGGATGCGGAAATGAAACGCCATACAATCATGAAAGCCAGGCTGCAGTCCGGCTGCGTGGTGTCGATTCTACCAGCAGGATCGGGGCTGTTCAAAATCCATTTTTGCCCGATCGGCTCTATAAACGCTTTTAACCGGTGTGGGAGGAGTACTATAGTATGCTGTCCAATAGGAGAGCGGAACACGTATGGCAAGTGTCTTTAACTTCAACGCAGGGCCTGCCGCAATGCCTCGGGCGGTATTGGAAAAAGCGCAGATCGAGTTGATGGAAAACGCCGGCACAGGCATGTCGGTGATGGAGATGTCCCATAGATCCAAAGAGTTCAGAGAGATCATCGACAACGCGGCATCGGGAGTCAGAAGACTCCTGAGAGTCCCTGAGACGCATGCCATCCTCTTTCTGCAGGGAGGAGCAAGCCTTCAGTTCGCGATGGTTCCGATGAATCTGAGGCGTCCGGGGAAGAGCGCTGACTATGTCGATACCGGCGTCTGGGCATCGAAAGCCATCAGGGAGGCGCAGATCACGGGACGGGTAAACGTCGCATGGAGCGGCCAGGAGGACGGATACTCTCGTGCGCCGAAACCGTCGGAACTGAGTCTGCGATCAGACGCCGAATACCTCCACATCTGCTCCAACGAGACGATCGGAGGAGTGCAATGGACGGGATTGCCCGAAACAGAAGCGCCGATCGTCGCAGACATGTCGAGCGAAATCCTTTCCCGAGTCATCGACGTAAGCAGATTCGGCCTCATTTATGCCGGCACGCAAAAGAATCTGGGACCATCGGGGCTCGCGATAGTGATAATACGCAAGGACCTTGCCGAACGTGCACCCAAAGACGTGCCCATCATCCTGCGCTACTCAACCCACATCGCCGACGGCAGCCTGTACAATACGCCCAACACCTGGGGCGTCTACATGGTCAGGCTGATCTGCGACTGGACCGAAGCACAGGGCGGAGTGCGGACAATTCAAGAGCTGAATGAGAAGAAGGCCGCCGCGCTCTATGCAGCGCTCGATTCCAGCAGTTTCTGGCTCTGCCCGGTCGAAAAGGAAAGCCGCTCCACAATGAATGTCGTGTGGCGCCTGTCGAGCGAGGCGCTCGAAGACAGGTTCGTCACCGACGCCGAGAAGGAAGGACTTTTCGGCCTGAGGGGTCACCGGATTTCGGGCGGCATTCGCGCCAGCATCTACAATGCGGTTCCCCCGGAAGCCGTCGACACGCTCGTGTCGTTTATGAAGGAATTCGAGAGAAGAAACGGTTAGCGGACGACCCGGAGGTCACTCGTTTACGTGTACCACCTTTGCCGGCGGAAATCCGTTGAACCAGGTCGAAGACGCGTGACTGTAGGCGCCGATGTTTTCCGTATAGACCAGATCTCCCAGCTTCAGGTCCGGCAGCGCTTCGGCCTGAGAAATGGTGTCAAGCGCGTCGCAGGTCGGCCCGAAGACCGCGGAGATCTGTTTGGGTCCTTTCCTGAACGACTTGATCTCGTATTGGCAGTGATCGAACAGTATCCCGGAATACGTGTGGTAGATGCCGTCATTGATGTAATAGCAGGGTTTGCCGTCACGTTCCGATTTTCCGATCACCTCGGCAACAAGTGTCGCCGCGCTTCCGACCATGAATCTGCCCGGTTCGGCTAGAATTTCCAGTTCTTTCGGAAAAAGCCGGTCGAGCTCCCGCCGGAGGATTCGCGCTAATTCCCGGAAAGGCCTGACATGCGGATCATAGCGCACCGGAAATCCGCCTCCGATGTCGAGCAGCTTCAGGCTGTATCCGCGCGTCTGCGCTTCTTCCATTATTGCAGCTGAAGTCGAAAGCGCCTGGACGTAGTTTTCGAAATTGGCGCACTGGCTCCCCACATGAAACCCGAGACCCTCAACCACGAGCCCGGCATCGGAAGCCATGGCGATCAGATCCACCGCTTCGGCTGGAGAAGCGCCGAACTTGCTCGACAATTCGACCATCGATCCCGTGTTGGGAACGCGGATCCGCAAGGCGAGTCCCGCATTGGGCGCATACCTGCGGATCTTCGTTATCTCCTCGCTGTTGTCAAACGCGACAAGCGGTTTGTACTGATCCAGCTCCTGCAGCGTGCGCCTGTCCTTGATCGGATTCGAGTAGATAACCTTGTCCCAGATGTAATTCTGGCGTTCTTCGGCCGGCAGGTCGCGGATGTTGTCGTAGACCAGGTTGAATTCGGCTATTGAAGCCACATCAAAGCTTGAGCCGATCACAAAGAGTGTTCGTATGATCGCAGGATCGGAGTTCGCCTTGACAGCATAGTAAGGGTGCACCCGTGGAAGATATCGCCTGAACTCCGCGTAGTTCCTGCGTATCGCATCATGATCGACGACAAAGATGGGCGTGCCGTGAGTGTGCGCCAGTTCTTTCAATAGCGATAATCTGATCATGACCTGTCGCTACAGCGTCTTGTTATTCTTCCAGTACTCGGTTGTGACCAGTTCCATGATCTTCGGGAGCTTGTCATACAGGCGTTTATGTTTCCTCGGCTTTACCTTGGACATGGCGTAGTGCGCGAGGAGCGGGAACGCTACAGTCGAATCGACGTAGCAGACAACCGCATCGGGAAGCTGGGTCGGATCGACCTTGCCCCAGGTCACCGCCTCGTGCGGAGTGGCGCCTGAAAGCCCTCCGGTATCGGGCCGGGCATCGGTGAACTGGATGAAGTAATCATGCCCTTCTTCTTTCACGCGCAGCACCTCCTGGATCTGAGGTTCTGTCTGCAGCGTGAAATTCTTGGGAGATCCGCCACCGATCAGCAGCGTCCCCGTCTTCTGGCCCGAGCGCTTGGCGTCGAGCACGATGCCGGTGGTTTCATTGACGTCCCGCGACGGATTGATGCGTAATCCGTTATCTCGCAATTCGAGGCCCGCGATGTTCATCCCGATCGTCGAATCGCCCGGAGACGGACAGTAGCATGGAACTCCTGCACGATAGGCGGCGGCGAGTACCGAGCTGTTCTCGCGTCCCGTCTGCTTCTCGAATTCTGCACAATACTTGCCCAGGAGATAGTGCAGTTCGGCCGTTCCCATCTCATGTTGGAACTCGGGCTGCATCAGCACCTGCCGCAGAACGTGGTCCGTCGCCATCAGAACATCGTTGTAATCGAGCAGGATGTCGTAGATACGGACAACCCCGAGTTTCCGGAGTTCCGGATCCGGGGAGAAAGGAGATCCACGGAACAGCGGCATGTTCATCGCGTGGTGCATGTCGTGATACAGGTTCGCCCCGGTGGAAACGATCCAGTCAATGAAGCCCGCGTTGATCAGAGGCACGATTACACCGGAACCGAGTCCGGCTGGAGTCATGGCACCTGAAAGGCTCATCCCGACCGTCACATTGGGTTTGAGCATTTTTTCAGTAAACAGCCGGCATGCTTCCTGCAGCCGTCCCGCGTTGTACGCAAGAAACGTGTTGTCGATCAGCTCCGCCAGCGGTTCCTTTCCTGTAACCGGATTCGGGAGAATTCGTTGTCCCCGCAGGAACTGCTGCTTTCCCTTGGAAAACTTGTGCGGGTATTTGCTGACAAATCTCTTGGGAAGCTTCACTTCGCCCATTGCTGTTGTCTCCTCTTATCAGTTGCCTTCTTCTTCCTAGCCAGAGCGTAGGAGAAAAGCTTGTATACCAGTTTAGCCGCCAGGAAATCCGGCGCCCGGAAGCCTGGAATCGGGGCCAGTTCCACAACATCAAACACCGGCACACGCCCGGCATTGCCGAAAACGGTGCGTGCAATATCGAGCATTCGTTCCCATGATATGCCGCCCGGTTCAGGGGTCCCGACGGACGGCATGATTGACGGATCCAGGCCGTCCAGGTCAATCGTGAAAAACACCTGCTTGTTCTTCACAAACCTGGCCAGGTCCCGCAGATACTTCCCTGACGGATCGGCCGCCTCCTCCGAGTAAACCGTCTTCACCTGAGAACAGCCGCGCAGGAATGAGGCTTCCTGGATGGAAAGATTGCGAATCCCGATCTGGAAGACCGGGCAGACATCCAAAATGCGCTTGGCGGCGCACGCGTGACTGTAAGGAGATCCCTCATACTCCTCACGCATGTCCGAGTGCGCATCGACGTGTACGGCCACAAGCGAATCAGAACCGTCAACCTTCGCCAGTCCCCGCACCACTCCGGCGGAAATCGAATGTTCCCCTCCGAGCACGCCCAGTACCTCGGGCCTCTGCGGCCCCGACAGGAGTGCGGCGACAGCCGACTCCACCGACTGGATCATCGCTTCGGGAGAGCTATGCACAAGATTGAGCGGGAGAGTAGTATGGATACCGTACTCCATCACGGGTTCAGAATCAAACTCCCTATCGTAGAGCTCAACCTGACGGGAGGCCGCGATGATCGCCGCCGGCCCTTCACGAGTGCCCGCGCCATAGGAAGTTGTCGCTTCATAGGGTATCGACAGTAACCATCCCCTGGAACGGTCCGGAGCAGAAATCTCATCGGGCAGTCCCAGGAAATTCCAAGGAGTCTGGAACAGTTCGTTTGTCATGTCAGTGCTTGGATAACTTGGATAATTTGTATGTTGCAGCCCCGACGGCCCTTTACGGATCCGCCGGGGCTCATCAACGAAGGAGGTAAACTATTCTACGGGCGCACCCGCGCCAACGTCAGTTGGCAGCCCGACCTACGATCCCCTTTGTCTTTGACGAGATTTTCTTCGCAGGCTCTTTGGGACGCAAGGTGCGGGTCGCCTTTCCCGCCAGCCACATTTCCGAGTTGGCCATTGCATTCAATTCTTTTGTCAGCTGCTTCTTGTAATCCCGGCGCCCGCAGCTCTTGAGAACACGCTCAGTCTCTACACCCGAGGCCACGCTTTTGTACAGTTCGTTGAATACCGGCATCACAGCTTTCTTGAACCTAGGCTTCCAGTCAAGTGCACCGCGCTGTGCCGTGGCCGAGCAGTTGGCGTACATCCAGTCCATCCCGTTTTCCCCGACGAGCCGGATCAGGCTCTCGGTGAACTCTTCGACCGTTTCGTTGAAAGCTTCGCTGGGACTGTGGCCGCGTTTGCGCAGCACGTCATACTGCGCTTCCATCATTCCCGCAATTGCGCCCATCAGAACTCCGCGCTCGCCGGTCAGATCACTGTAGACCTCTTTCTTGAAGGTTGTGGGGAACAGATACCCCGAACCGATCGCGATGCCGAGCGCAAGACACCTCTCGCGCGCTTTTCCCGTCGCGTCCTGTTCGACCGCAAAACTGGCGTTGATTCCCGCGCCCGACAGGAAGTTGCGACGCAGCGATGTCCCGGATCCCTTGGGAGCAACCATGACCACGTCAACGTCCTGCGGCGGAACAACACCCGTCTGATCCTTGTAGACTATTGAAAATCCGTGAGAGAAATAGAGCGTGTCACCAGGTTCCAGCCGTTCCTCGACAATGGGCCAGATCGCCCTCTGGGCTGCATCTGAAACCAGCATTTCGATGACGGTACCCCGCTCGCAAGCCTCTTCAATGCTGAACAGATCTTTGCCCGGTACCCATCCGTCCTTCCTGGCGCGGTCCCAATCCGCGGGATACTGCTTGGATTGTCCGACGATTACTTTGAATCCGTTGTCTTTCATGTTCAAGGCCTGCGCCGGCCCCTGGACGCCGTAACCGATCACCGCGATCGTGTCGCCCTTGAGCACGCTGCGCGCCTTGGCCATAGTAAACTCTTTTCGAGTGACAACTTCTTCCTTGATGCCTCCGAAGTCAATGAGCGCCATTTAATACCTTTCCTCCCTCGTTATAATGGTAGTCCTCTAAGCCAAACGCGGAATGATACTTATAAGTCATTCATACGGCGTGTTCAAGGCGAAAGCGCATCAGACGGGCATCAGACACTGATTTCATCAGTGCGTGAGGCTGTCCCGCGACTATGACTTGGAGACTGAATCTGATTCGCCGGTGCAATCAGAGGACAGGCCGGGATTGCCATGCCTGGGACCTGCACGCATCAATCCTCCGGTCGGTTTCGCGTGCGAGACCCCACCCTCCCACCCCAACTCAGGATCCGAGATCCTCCCGAGCGGAGCGACGATCGTGCAGTTGGTTCCGTGCCCGGGAGTACTACTGACTTCGAGTCGTCCGCCCACCAGACCAAGCCGCCCCTTGATGCTGAACAGACCGAATCCGTTCTGCGAATCCTCGGTGTCGGCTTTCCCCGGATCGAATCCGACGCCCTCATCCGTAACAACAATCTCCACGAGGTTGCCCTTCCCCTTCCGCATCGTTACCTTAGCCGTTTCGGCCCGAGCGTGTTTGACGACATTGAAAAGGAGCTCACGGGTGGCCTGGAAAAGCAGGACCCGCAGATCCTCGGCCTCAGGTTCAGCCTGCTCGTCCGCGTTTACGGTCACCGACAATCCGTGGACTGATTCCATGCGCCGGGCCAGATAATGCAGCGCCCGCGCCAGTCCCGCATCGTGGAGAACGGGCGGGCTCAATTCAAACGTGAGGGAACGGGAGCTTTCAATCGCCTTGTTCAGAATTTCATTCAGCTGAAGCGCCGATTCCCGCAGTTTCGGATCCTTGACGCCGTTCAGCAGCGAATCGGCACAGAACCTTGCTCCGACAAGGAGTTGTTGAAGATCGTCGTGTATAGCCTGCGCAAGGCGCTTCCGCTCACGTTCTTCCGCGTTCGTCAACTCAGAGGCGAGAGTGCGCAGCTGAGCTGTGCGCTGCCGCAGGTCCTGCAGCGCCACGTTCAGTTCACACCGGGTGCGCAGAGCGTTGATCCTGAACGCAAGATCACCCGCCAATTCTCTCAACAGGCGGATCCGGCTGTGTTCAAAGGCAGTGTCGGACGAATCGCATATGACGAGTGCCCCAAAGGCGCGGCCGCCAGCCTTCATCGGCAAAACTATTGTTGAGCGGCAACTACACCCGGATGGCCGCAGGCAGCACGACTCCCCTCTCGCCGCATAGAACACCCGTGCTTCAGAACCAGCCGCCTGGTCCATCTCGATTGCTCTGACACAAGCTTCCCCAGGATCGCAGGAAGCGGCACAGACAATGCAGGATTCGTCGTCGCAGCAAAACCCTACCCACGCAGAGCTGTAGCCTCCCTTAGCCACAAGGATATGGCAGACGCTCGACAAAAGCATTTCTTCTGAAGTCGCGCGCACGACAAGCTTCCGGCATTCAGCCATCAGTTCGGACGTACGGTTGAGACTCACCCCGGCAATGGCTCGGGCTATGGTGCGCGAAATTGCCCCGAGATCCTTGCGGCCGACAACAGATAACCCTGTTCCCTGAGCAAGCCCGCCCCTGCGTGTAAGACAGATGACCGGAATCTTTTGGATGAGATGAAGAGCCTGAACTGCCTTCCTTGCTTTTCTGCCCGAAAGGGGAAGATCGAGCAATACAATATCGTATTCAGTGTTCTGCAACTGGTTCTGTGCTTCCTCCAGCCCTCGGGTACACGAGATTTCGTACGCCTGCAGAGACGCATACCTTTGCAGCCGCCTTTTCAGGACAGTGCTGCCATGCAAGCCGCTGACGAGAAGCACTCGGAGCGATCGCGTCATCATTTTGGGGCTCCAAGGGAAACTGGTTCATTGTACTACCGTAGCGCTCTCTTCTGAAGACAAAAGTATGATCAAACATCCAATTGGTGAAACACGCACGATTCGGCATTCCGGCACAATACGGGGTAACACGCATCCCTGATCTCTGTCACAATGGAGAGAGCTGGTGGAGGAAAGTGTATGAAGGCATACGAAATGAAGAAGTTCGGGTTCGATGGACTGACCGTCGTCGATCATCCTGTCCCACAGCCTGCAGCCGATCAGGTGTTGGTGAAGATGCACGCATGGTCCCTCAACTATCGCGACCTGATGACGGTGACGGGGAGCTACAACCCAAGGCTGAAGATCCCGCAGGTCCCGCTGTCGGACGGCGCCGGCGAAGTCGTTGCAGTAGGGCAGGAAGTGAAAAGATTCAAACCGGGAGACAGGGTAGCCAATACTTTTTTTGAACGATGGACTTCAGGAACCCAGACCGACGAGCATGCCAGGACGGCGCTTGGAGCGGGAAGGGATGGAGTTCTGGCTGAGTACGTCGCGCTGCATCAGGACGGACTCGTCACAATTCCGGAACACCTGGACTATGTCGAAGCCGCGACTCTCCCATGTGCGGCGTTGACGGCATGGAATGCGGTCGTCATACAGGGGAAAGTAAAGCCCGGCGATTCAGTTCTTACTCTCGGGACAGGTGGAGTCTCCATTTTTGCGCTGCAATTCGCCCTGCTGTGTGGAGCCCGAGTCATCATAACATCGAGCAGCGACGAAAAACTCAAAAGGGCGGCCGAACTGGGCGCGCACATGATGGTCAATTACAGGAAAGTGCCGGAATGGGGAAAACACGTCCGGGAACTCAACGGGCGCGGCGTCGACCTCGTTGTCGAGGTAGGAGGCAAGGGCACGTTCAACCAGTCGGTTGCTGCTCTGAGACGCGGGGGAACGCTCAGCCTTATCGGAGTCCTCTCGCGTGAGGGCGAGGCAAACATCGTGCCCGTCCTTATGAATGCAATCCGGGTCCAGGGTATCTTCGTAGGTTCCCGCGAAATGTTCCTTTCGATGACTGAGGCGATCACCCTTCATCGTATGCGTCCCGTGGTAGACAGGGTGTTCCGATTTGAGGAATTCCCCGAGGCATTGAAGATGATGCAAAAAGGAGGGCATTTCGGCAAAATCTGCATCATGGCGTGACAGCAGCCGGTGGCGGCGGAAAAGAAATCTGGTAAAGTACGGCGATGAGCATGCCAATTTCGCGCTTCTTGATATTCGTCTCGGTCTTCTTTCTCGTAATGGGGCTGGTCAGCCTTTACATCTACATTCGCGGCCTGCAGGCAATTCCGTCAGATTCCCGGTTTCGCGGCCTGTATACGATTGTCTTCTGGACTATCGCCGCATCATTCCTCGGCGGCCGCCTCCTTGAAAGCGCCTGGCGTTCTCCGCTCTCGGACGTGCTGGTCTGGACCGGTTCCTTCTGGATTGCGGCGATGCTCTACTTTTTTCTTGCTGCACTGCTCTTTGACGTCGTCAGAGTGGTCAACCACTTCCTTCCCTTCTATCCCTCCGCCGTCACGAATGATTATTCCAGGGCAAAGCTTATTGCTGCCGGAAGCGTCGTAACAGTCGTGGCACTGCTCCTGCTCGTTGGGCATGTGAATGCGCTTTTTCCGAGGATCAGGACTCTTGACCTGACAGTCACAGGGAAGGCCTCTGAAATGAAGGGACTCCGTATTGTCGCAGTAAGCGACATCCATCTCGGCTCCATCGTGGGACGATCGCGAGTCAACAGGATCGTTAGCATGATCAACTCCCTTGAACCCGATGTGGTACTCCTGCCGGGAGACATTGTCGATGAAGACCTTGCACCGGTCATCAGCAGAAATCTCGGAGAAGCGCTTCGCAACATAGAGTCGCGTTTTGGCGTATTCGCAGTCACCGGCAACCATGAGTACATAGGGGGAGTGGAGCCGGCGTCTGCATATCTGATGGACCACAACATCATCATGCTGCGCGACCAGACCGTCAAAGTGAACGATTCCTTTTTTCTCGTCGGCCGCGAAGACCGCTCGCTGGGACGGTTCAATGGGGGACGGCGGAAGGACCTTTCAGAACTGATGAAGGAAGTCGACTGCAAGCTTCCGGTCATCCTGATGGATCATCAGCCGTTCGGACTGTCCGAAGCGGCAAGGTATGGGATCGATCTGCAGTTGTCAGGCCATACCCATTACGGGCAGCTCTGGCCCGTCAACTACATCGTCGAACAGGTGTACGAAGTCGCCTGGGGATACAGGAAGATCGACGGGACTCATTACTATGTCTCCAACGGCGCCGGGACCTGGGGTCCGCCGGTGCGGCTGGGAAATCGTCCCGAGATCGTTCAGATCCGCCTCCGCCTCGAATGAGTATCCTGGAAGAGAAATTCTGTTTACATCATGAAAACGATATGGCAATGTTACGTATCTTGGTATAAGGAAACATGGCTCAGCGCACCATAACCCATATCGGCATCGCCATTATTATCATCACCGGGGTATCGCCCGGCGGGTAAAGGCTTGCAATGGTGCATGCACCGAGCCCTCATCCGCCAGGCGGGTGAGGGCTTTTTTTGTTAGAGAAGCTGATAACGGAGAGCTCGCGTGAAAATACGGATCTACGACACCACATTGCGGGACGGGACGCAGGGAGAGAGCGTCGCCTTCTCGGTGCAGGACAAACTCAGGGTAGCTCGCAGGCTGGACGAGTTCGGGGTCGACTACATCGAAGGAGGATGGCCCGGCTCTAATGAAAAGGATGTCGAGTTCTTCAGTCGCGCAGCATCCCTGTCTTGGCGGTCGGCCAGAATCGCGGCATTCGGCAGCACAGCGCTGGCAAAGAACAGCCCGGATGAAGACGCCAATCTGAATGCACTGATCGCAGCCGACACCCCGGTCGTCACGATCTTTGGTAAGTCCTGGGACTTCCATGTTCACACTGCCCTGAGAATCTCCCTTCATGCAAACTGCGACCTTATCAAAGCCTCAGTCGCTTACCTGAAGTCGAAAGGGAGGGAGGTCATTTACGATGCGGAGCATTTCTTCGACGGCTTCGCCGCAAATCCCGAGTATGCACTCCAGACACTGCGGGCCGCCGAAGCCGGAGGAGCCGATCTCATCACGCTTTGTGATACAAACGGCGGTACTCTACCGCACCAGCTGCAAGAGGCGATCCACCGGGTGAAAGCAACGGTAAAGGTTCCTCTCGGCATTCACTGCCACAATGACTCCGACCTGGCTGTAGCCAATACGCTTGCCGCGGTCCAGGCGGGCGTGGTTCACGTCCAGGGGACCATGAACGGCTATGGCGAACGCGCCGGAAACGCCAACCTCTGCTCGATCATACCTAATCTGGAACTCAAACTGCGATATACCGTGGTCGGCCCCGAGCGGCTGCAGCTTCTGACCAACACATCCAGATTCATAAGCCAGATCGCCAACCTGCCCCATCGCAAGGACCTCCCGTTCGTGGGTGAAAGTGCTTTTGCACATAAGGGGGGCATCCACGTCAGTGCCATCATAAGAGACGCAAAGACCTACGAGCATGTCGAACCGGAGATGGTGGGAAACACCCGCAGAGTCCTCGTCTCCGAGCTTTCGGGCAAGAGCAATCTCATGTACAAGGCGCGTGAGATGAACGTGGACATCGCCGAACACGAAGAAGAGCTCAGGCCTGCGTTGAACCGGATTAAGAAACTCGAGAACCAGGGCTATGAATTTGAAGCAGCCGAAGCATCAATACGGGTCTTGATGGAAACCGCGCTCAACGGCGAACGGGAGTTTTTCAGAATTGACAATTTCCGCGTCGTCACCGACATGCACAGGACAGGCGAAGTCACTTCCGAGGCGACGGTCAAGATACGGGTAGGCGACCGCTCTGTCCACACTGTGGCCGAAGGAGATGGTCCGGTTCACGCACTCGACAGAGCTCTTCGGCTTGCTCTCAATCAGTTCTTCGAACCGCTTCGTTCCGTACAGCTGACCGACTACAAGGTCCGGGTGCTTGAAGGAAGTCACGGGACCGGATCCAAAGTACGGGTCCATATCCAGCAGAGCGATGGCGACGAGAACTGGACGACGGTCGGAGTATCGGAAAACATCCTCGAAGCAAGTTATATTGCACTGGCCGACGGCATACGGTACAAGCTGCTGAAGGACCGCCTGTAACCTCTCGCATTTGTTGCAGGCTCTGCCGGAGCGTGCGCAGAAAACGCTTGCCTGCCTTGTTCCAACAGCCTATAAGAAGGGGTGATCCGTGCACCCGGTTCATGCATGCCGGGAGCGGTCATCTGGAGGGAATCAAATGCGAATATTTCGAGGCATGGCCCGCTGCAGTCTTTTTCTTTCGGTTCTTCTGCTTTCCCAACCCGCTCTTATGGCGGATCAGGTGATACTCAAGAACGGCGACCGCTTAACCGGCACGATCGTAAAAAAAGAGGGGAACAAACTCACCATCAAAACCGACCAGTTCGGCGAAGTCATCACTCCCTGGAGCCAGGTGGAATTCGTCGCGGCCGACAAACCGCTGCATCTGGTTCTCCCTGACGGCAAGACAATCAACGGGGTTTTCAGCCTTAAGGAACGAAAAGTCGAACTGACCGGATCCCAGTCATCAGTCGCGTTGACACCTGACGATGTGGTCATCCTGCGCAGCGAGGATGAGCAGCTTGCGTTCGACCGGCTGACGCGTTCAGGATGGGGCAGACTATGGGAAGGAATCGGCACGATCGGGTTCGCAGGGACTGCCGGCAACTCAAGAACCCTGACATACACGGCTGCGCTGACGGCAAACCGCACTACCGCCACTGACAAAACCTCCGTTCATTTCAACGCTATCAAGAGCACTGCCCTGATAAACGGCATAAATGAGGATACTGCCGAAGCCATTCGAGGAGGAATAGGTTATAGTCACAATGTCGGTCCCCGGCTGTTTCTAAACGGTTTCAACGATTATGAATATGACCGTTTTCAAAACCTGGATCTCCGCTTCGTCATCGGCGGAGGCCTCGGCTTCCGTGCCCTGAAGACCGAACGCAGCGCCCTGGAACTGTTCGGGGGCGCGGCGTACAATCGCTCGAGTTTCGACGCAGTCGGATCGCAGAAGGACGCCGAATTCTATTGGGGAAATGAGTACACCCTGAAACTCAATTCCTCCACGAGCCTGACTCAGAGCTATCGAATGTTCAACAAGATCAATGAACCAGGGTACAGGGTGAATTTTGATCTGGGGCTGGGGACCAGGATATTGAAATGGCTCTCCTGGAACATGTCGGTAAGCGACCGTTACCTGAGCCGGCCGGTAGCCGGGCGCAAGACCAACGATTTCCTCTATACGACCGGAATCGGGATCTCATTCTCGAGGTGAGAATTCAGCGAGCGTCAGTCCAGGCTGCCCGTCGCCCGGCCCAGTTCCACAAGGGCTTTGGCATAGTCGACGCGCGCCCTGACCTCAGCCAGCTGCGCTGATCTCAGATCACGCTGCCGTGTTATCACTTGATACGGTATGGACGCGCCGGCAAGAAGTTTGTTCTCTTCCGCAGCCAGCAATTCGGTGCTCAATTCGACCGCCTTGTGAGCAGCTTCGACTTGAGCCTTCGACTGAACCAGTCCTATAAGGGCCTTGCGCACCTCGAGTTCGATTCTGGTGCGGGTGCGCTGCAGAGTAGTCTCGCTCTGTCGCTTCTCGAGCCTGGCTCTGTACACGTCTGCTTCCGCGGCGCGGTTCCGGATGTTGATCGAAAACGAAATTCCCACGGCATAATCCGGATAACTCCAATTCCTCACCTGCCGCAGGGCCTGCGACAAGCCTCCGGGGAGCACGACGGTGGCACCGCTCGAATCGGTGAAGATGCGGTTGCCGTACAGTCCCGAGCTGTTGAAATTGGCAAAGAGAAGCAGGCTGGGACGCAGAGCATCTTTGGCGTACCGTATCGCGATATCCTGAATATTCAGGTTGATTTGACCCTGTCGCAGTTCGGGTCTGTTTTTCTGCGCGACTGACAGCGCATCAGCAAGCCTTGGAATATCGCTTTCGCGCGGTTCGGGAAGAGGGTCCACCGCTTCGATCTGGACGGAATCCAGCAGCCCGGCAAGATCACGGCTCATTACGTTCTTCAGCTCAACCTCGCGCAACTGCAGCGCTGTCCTGGATGCAACGAGATCGCGCTCCCTCATTGCGACCTCGGACTCCGAAGTGATAACGTCGAGTCCGGAAAGGGTCCCGATTTCCTCTCTCTGCCGGTTCTCTTCCAGGAGCCGCCGAGCGACTGCAAGAGACTGCTCGGCGACCTTTACATTCTCACGGGCGGCAACCAGTTCCCAGTAGATGCCCTGCGCCTGCGCCTGCGTTGTGTTTACCTGCAGTCGCACATTCTCCTTCATGATGTCTTCTTCGTTCTCGGCGACTTCTATGAAACGCCGCCCGACCGATCTGCCGAAACCGCTGAGCAACTGCTGAGTGAAGTTGATGGAGAGCTGCGAGACCACGTCCGGATTGTACCGGAGAAAACGCTGGGTGGAGCTCTGACGCATATTGTTGAGACTGACACTCAGACTCGTACCGGTGCTAAACGCCTGCGAATAACGAGCCTGCAGAGCAACAGACCTGGTCTCCACCTCGGGCAACCCCGCCACCACGATCGAGTTCAGAGGACTGTTGGTACGGTCGATGCTGAAGCCGATTGCCAGCGACGGGTCATAGGTTCCTCTTGGAAATCCGAAAACCTGCCTGGCACCTCCAGTGATACCGCCCGCGGATCCGAAACCTCCTACGCCACCGCCACCTCCGAGACCGGCTCCGATCGCCCCTGAGAAAAGACCGCTCGGGATCTGCATTCCCGCGCCCCCGCGAGGAGCCCCGCCCCCTTTGACCCTCAGGAGATCTGTCCAGGCATAATTGGCGCTGTTCCTCGTCGCCATTATGTCAAGGTTGTTTTCACTGACGGCGCTTTTCAGGTTTGTCAGCGATACCCGCAGCCTGCCGTCCTCGATCATCCGGAGGAGCTCCAGTGAATTCGACAGCTCCGATTGTGGGACTTTCTGCATCAGGTAAGGTTTGTAAAACCGCGGGAACCATTCCGGATTCCGGCTGAGGTTCGGCATAGCTAACCTCTCCTGCGCGGCGGATATCACAGAAAAGCTCACCAGCAGAAGAGCCGTAAGAGCGGCCCGGACGAAGGGAATTGTCCTGGAATGCATCAATTCCCCTCCTTGAGCCTGTCCGGGCCTAACGGAGGCGCTGGAACGCGGGAGAGTTTGCCGCTTAAGGCATCGGAATAGTCGATCCTGTTCCGCTCCAGTGTAATCCCTCTTGCCCGGTCCATTTCCACGAGTGCTTTTGCATAATTCGCCATGGCCGCGACTTCAGCCTGGCGCGCATTCGTGAAATCCCGTTCGCGCAAAATGACCTGATAGGAAGTGGATGCGCCGGCTTCCAGCTTTATCTTTTCTCCTTCCCACATTTCGCGTGCCAGTGAGGCGGCCTTGCGCGCAGCCTCGACCTGGGCCTTGCCTTGGATAAGCCCAATTACAGCCTTGCGAACCTCCATCGCGATGGTGTTGCGGGAACGCTGCCTGTTTATCAGAAGCTGGTTCTTTTCAAGCTGGGAGCGGAGATTGTCGGCCTGCGCCGTCCTGTTGCGCAGCGGTACCGAGAGACTGAAGCCCCCGGCATATTGCGGATACTTCGCCCTGAAGCTTTGAGCGAACGCGTCCGCCAATCCCGTGCTGGAGTTCTCACTGGAGCCCTGCAGCCCTGAACCGGCGTAAAATCCGAATACCGAAACACTCGGTTTAAGGTTCTGATCGGTGAAGCGAACCGAGACATCCTGGTTCTGCAGGCCGATCTCCGCCTGGCGGAGTTCGGGCCTCATCTCAAAGGCGGCCGCCAGGGCAGTCTGAGTCTCCGGAATGTCGGACTCCTGAGGGTTCGGCATCGGATCCCTGATGACTATCTGAGCGGCATCGAGTACTGGATCGACCCGCATGGCCAGCATATTCTTCAACGTGGCTTCCTGCAGTTGCAGGTTTGTCCGCGCCACAGTGAGGTCTCTTGTCCGGGCGGCAACTTCCGATTCAGCCGATGTCACGTCAAGCGGAGACATGGTGCCGACTTCAACCCGTATCTTGTTGTCCTTGTAGAGCTGCTCGGCGACGGCCAACGCCTGCTCGGCCACCTTCACATTCTCCTGGTGAGCGGCCAGCTCCCAATAGGCATTCTCAACCGCCACGATGGTGTTGATGACCTGGAGGCGGAACACGTCCTCTGCGACTTTCGTGTTGTTGCGCGCAACAATGATATACCGCTCATTGTAGAGCCGGCCGAAGCCGTTCAGGAGCGGCTGGTTCACCCCGATCGCGAATCTGGTCACCGAAGCCGGGTTGTACAGGAGATTCTGCTGAGTCGAGCTCTGCCGCTGCCCGTTTAGAGTCAGCGAGTAGCTGGTCCCGAGTGAAAACAGTTGCGCATAGCTGGCCGTGAAGGCCGTATTCTCACCTACCACATTGAAGATTCCGGAGACAACATTGGTATTGAGAGGAGAGGTGACCCGGTTATAGCTGAAATTTACGTTCAGGGTGGGGTCGAAGTTCCCGGCGGATCCCACCTGGACTGCTCCCCCTCCGCCGGTGATTCCGCCGGCGGAACCGACGCCGGATCCCGCCCCCGATCCGCTTATTCCCGCCCCAAGAGCACCTGACGTCAATCCTCCAGGGGTTGAACCGCCGGAAAAGCCGCGCGGGGATTGTCCCGCCTTGCTGCGAAGCAGGTCTGTCTGGGAGTACTCCGGTATGTAGCGTTGCACGGCAATATCAAGATTGTTCTCCAACGCAAGAGCCAGGGCGTCGGCAAGCGTGAGGTTGAGTTTGCCGTTATCAATGAGATCTTCAATTCTTGCGGTGTTGTCGAGCACCACCGGCGGAAGTTCTCGTCCACTATAAATGCTGAAAGGATTGGAGAAAAACCCTGATCCGGCGCGGTGCATCACCAGGCTCACATCCTGTTGGGCAAAGAGCGCCGGCCGCAGAATCAGCCCCGAGATCATGCAGGCTACCAGCAGGGCCGATCGGAACGTATGCTTTGTCATCTGAACCTCCTGAACGTCGGCCGATTGTACAACGAAAAGGACGCTTGCGAAAGCAACAGACTGCTCGGATTGCCGCTGCGCAAGTGTTGAGATCGGTGCTATCTGGAATTATCAGGATGGGTTGCTTGCATACTTCCGGGCGGTTTCGTACACCGGATCCTCCACCTTCAATCCGACCAGGAACTCTTCCCTGTGAGGCTGGCAGTAGATGAGCTCTCCCGTGAAATTCACGCTACCCCATTCAACCGTCACTGTAGCGGATTCAGGAAGTTTGTGTTTCATGATGAGACTGAGACCGTGAACCGAAAGGTCCGCGAGCCGCGCCTTGCATGTACCGCCGGGAAGGTCCGAAGAGGTCACGTTTACTGTCAGATCGGTCTTGAATCGTGTGCGACTTCGCCTGTTCATGTGTTGCTCAATCGGTTGAAAGCCGCCGACACCTTAGCACAAACAGGCAGCAGGACCGGCGGATAGTTGTTCCGTTTTCAAAAGAGCTTTGTCAATGGATATCGGTTTGACAAAAAGCTCTTCTCGCTACTATGCTCTGCCCGTTTCAGGACACCTTCTTATCACAGATTTTCTCTGATATAAACGGATACGCAGAAGGAGGATTGAGGATCATGGGGTTTTTGAGAATCGACCGGAACATATGCAAACGAGACGGTTTCTGTGTCCGGGAATGCCCGGGAACGATCATTCGCATGTCGGCAGACGGGATTCCGGAAGTCACGCCCGGACGTGAAGCTGGTTGTTTCGATTGCGGTCACTGCGTAGCGGTCTGTCCCTACGGCGCTCTGGAACATGAGCGGATTCCGTCGGGGAATTCCCCAGCGATCCGGGAAGAACTGCGGATCAGCGAGGAGCAGGCGCTGCAGTTCCTCCGCTCCCGAAGATCGATAAGGCATTTCCTGAACAAGCCGGTGGAAAAGGAACGTATCTTGAAGCTGATTCATGGCGCGCGCTACGCTCCCACGGCGGGCAACGGCCAGCTTGTCGAGTGGCTCGTAGTCAGCGACAGAACACGCCTGAAGGAAATCTCCGGACTCACGGTAGACTGGTTGCGTGAATTGGTGAAGGATCCGCAGGTTCTGGCGACGAGTCCCTATCTCCCTGCAGCGGTGGCGGCTTGGGACGCAGGGTATGATTCGGTGCTTCGAGATGCCCCTGTCCTCGTGATCGCCACTGCACCGAAGGAGGCAATCAACGGTATGGTCGATCTTACTCTGGCTCTTTCATATTTCGATCTGCTTGCGCCGGCGATGGGATTGGGAACCTGCTGGGCGGGACTCCTCCAGGGAGCACTGCTGCACCTTCCTTCACTGAAGCGCTTTGCCGGAATACCAGAGCGAAACCCGCACCATTACCCCATCATGCTTGGGTACCCCGATGCCAAATACTACCGGGTACCGGAAAGAAAAGAGCCGAAAGTACTTTTCGTGTAGAGTTTGAGGGGGGAAGAGCCACAGGAGATCTCCTGTGGCTCTCTCTCCAACTACGTCGTCCCAGCTTACTCGGGTGCGGCCAGGATCACTCTTTCCTGCATTTTCACCTGCGTCTCGCTCCTGGCGCGGCTGATCATCAGTTCCGCCGTTCTATAGAGTTGATCGCGGGTGAGAATCCTGCGGGCGACTCCCTGCTCGATCGCCTTCATCCCGACAGCCACCGCCTCTCGAATGAAAACATCCGGCTCGTCCATTTTCGGGATGATGTAATCCGGGCTGAGGCCTTTGTCTTCAGCGCATTTCGCAAGTTCTTTCGCCGCCGCGATGCACATCTGATCGGTAATCGTCGTGCCGGCGACATCAAGGCAGCCACGGAAGATTCCGGGGAACCCCAGCGAATTGTTGATCTGGTTGGGAAAATCGGAGCGCCCGGTGCCGACAACAACCGCGCCCGCCTCTTTGGCATCCCAGGGCCACATTTCCGGGATCGGGTTCGCCGTCGTGAAGACGATGGGATCCTTCGCCATCTGGGCAACCCATTCCTTCTTAAGAGTATCCGGACCGGGGGTCGATGCAGCTGAAACCACGTCAGCTCCCCGCATCGCCTCTTCGATTCCACCGACGAGCTGATCTCTATTGGTAAGCTGACACATCTCCCATTTTTCTCTGTGGGTCTTCTGTAACTCGGTGCGGCCTTTGTGCAGAGTACCCTTGGAATCAACAAAGATAAGATTGCCAGGCTTGGCGCCATAGGCCATGTAGAGTGCACCGATGCGGATATTGGCTGCTCCCGAACCAACTAGAGTTATCCTGACATCCTCGATGCGTTTTCCGACGACTTTGAGAGCATTGATCAGCCCGGCCAGGCAAACCGTGGCCGTCCCCTGCTGGTCATCATGCCACACAGGGATTTTGCAGCGCCTGCGCAGTTCGGCCAGAATATAGAAACACTTGGGCTGCGCTATATCTTCGAGATTGATTCCGCCGAAAGAGGGCTGAAGAAGCTCAACGGTCCTGATGATTTCATCCGGGTCCTTGGTGTCCAAACAGATCGGAAACGCATCAACGCCACCAAGGTACTTATAAAGGATGCCCTTTCCTTCCATCACCGGCATACCGGCCTCGGGGCCGATATCACCCAGGCCAAGAACACGAGTTCCGTCCGTGACCACCGCTACCGTGTTCCCTTTGTTGGTATGCTCGTAAACCTTTTCGGGATTCTTATGAATATCTTTGCAGACTTCCGCCACACCCGGCGTGTACCAGATGGCGAAATCATCGAAATCACGGATACAGCATTTCGGCGAAGTCTCCAGCTTGCCCTTGTAAAATGGATGCAGTTTCATCGCATCTTCCGCGGGCTTATACGCCTTGGCTAGCAACTCCTCCTTGGTCACTCTCTTCGTTTCTGGTGTCTTGACTGCTTGTGCGGCCGGATCTGAATTGATGGCCATTGTATCCTCCATCTGTTTTTGCTTAAACCGGGCGCGGTCCTCTGCTCCCGGGGTGGGTGCTAATAATAATATATCTCTTTGCTCAATCTGTGCGAGGGGATCAGCTGCCGCACTTCTGAAAAAGATCTCATCCACGGCAAGCGCCTTCTGCCACTCTATCCGCTCAAAGAAGACGTGCACACCATACTCTCGTATGCATCCTGAATTCAAGTCATATCTGATTAGCGCTTCTAATCACAGCCGAAACATGATTAGTTTCTGCTCACAACTCGTTGGACTTCAATTTGATACATCCCGGGGTGGAATTGAATCTCCGAGTCAACCGGGAACCGGGAGATGGGCCGCATCCTTGTCTGCGGCCCATCTCCCGGGAGTGGGGGGGTGCGAGACCTTGATGTTCTAGAAAGCGAGTACGGCGTCGAACATCGGCCCGTGGAAATGGCCGCCGCTGCGTATGTCGGCAGCCGGAAACCCATGGTAATTTTGAATGACGTATTCACCCTTCATCAGCAGATGCCGATTCAGGAACCAGCCCGCACCCAACTGGGTCCGGTTGACGCTGACGGTGTTCGGGATATCCGCAAACCTGCCCTTCGCAACGTTGTGCCGGGCGCCCACAAAGAAGTTCTCGTCGCCGAACCGGTACACAACCTCTGCTCCGAACTGCCTCCAGACACGCTCTTTAAGCTCGTTCGCCGATTTCCCTTTGGCGTATTCCGCGACTCCGAAAAACTCCAGCCCGCGGTATTTCACGAACGGGTTCAGCTGGTAGGCGGAGACCTTCTCCCGGAACCCGGGATTGATCGTTCCCGAGGTTGCCTGGGCAGTGGCAGTCGCCTGCGTATTCTCCAGAACATAGAAGTACGGAGATCCGGCCCGGTCACCCGCAAACAGGGTCTGCGAGGGCGACTTCTTGATCTGGTAATTCGACCCCGTCAGCCGGAAGCGAAGATCGGACGTGAGCTGCCGGTCGAAGCCGAGTTTGGTGATGATCGCCGGAGATCTTTGATCAGGAGAGGTCACGTTCCCCTTGATCTCTCCACCCGTTATCGCCGCCATGGCCAGAACTCCGCCGGCGCGCAGGTAGACTTCTCCGCCTATCTCGGTGGTGAAGGCGTCAAGAAGGTAATTGCCGATGAAGGGATTGTAGATACCATTGCCGTTGTCGGTACGCCGGAAGTGGGCATCGCCGTAGTTCACCTCGAAGTGACCGACTTTGACGGTGATGAACTTCGCCCACAGTATGTTGGCGATTCCATTCATCATCGGTATGTCGACTGGAGATTTATCCATAAGGACGTATCCGTCCTTCACCCACACTTCATTATGATGCCTCGAGGAAAGATAGGTAGTCAGGGAGAGACGAATCCCATCCGCAAGCTGTGCGTTCAGGTATAGATTGGCCGCCGCCAGGTTGAAACCCGGGCCGATTCTCATCAACTGATTGACATTCGATCCATTGACGAATCTCGGCGCCGCCGCATTGCGATGTTTCAGCGCCTGGATGCTCTGCGAGAAAGCTGCTCCCCAGTCGATCTTCAGACCTTCAAACGGAATCTCCTCTTCATCTTTCGGAGGTTCAAACATATTGATGCCGCACTGGTCTGCAGGCCGGAAATTCTGGATCTTCGAAGCCGGGCATTTCCGCTTGTCCTGAATTGCCGCTTCGGTATCAGTGTCGTCCGCTGCCTGCGCAAGCCCAAAGCCGGCGGCCAGCAGAAGCACGGCGATCAGCAGTGCAAGTCTTTGCGTGTTCATCAGTTGCCACCTCCCACCGCTTCCTGCGCCTTCGAAGCCGGGAAGAGCGCCTGAGTCATCTCATTGGGAAGCCGCACCACCGTATCGAAGGTAACCGTTACAACCTTGGCCACCTTGAGCGTTCCGAAGAAAAGACTCGGCGGTTTGACTCCGTATTCGGCCATGTCTATCTCGACTTTTCCCACGACGCGGGCTCCCCCCTCGGGAAGAGGTATCAGTTTGGCGCCGACTCCGACCGGTTTCGTGACTCCCGCAATTGTAAGTTCGCCTGATGTCTGGACCGCCTGGTCGTCGTCAATAAGGGTATATTTGTTGGCTATATATTTGATCTCCGGGTGCTTGTCCATTTTCAGCGCTTTTCTCAGGTGCTTGTTCATGGTTCCGTCGCCGCAATCGATCTGGGGGACCGAGGCCACTACCGTTACAACCTGCACACCGGCCGCCAGTCCCGGTACCGGCTCTGCGGCATCGGCAGGGACTGCACTCACCGCGGCATCGCCGCCGCAGGCCCAGCCGCCCACGATCGTCGCGGTTCCATCAATGGTGAGGGGATACTTCTTGGTGAGAGGTTTCTGCTTCTGGGGACCCTGGGCAAAAACCGTTGCTGCCATCGACAGCACCACGATCAAGGCAACAGCCGATCTGAAGATCATCTTGTCTCTCCTTGCGAATTGCATCAATCGGTCAGGCGACCCGATCAAGCGGCCCGGCCGATTGATAGCTGTTTTCGATGCTCAAGTTATAGAAGAGGGTGAGATGGATAGAAATCCGGTGAACTTCTGAATTCGCAGGGCGGAAGGTCAGGGAAAACTACTGAGGCCTCGAAGCTAATACGGTCAGGAAAGCTTCAGCATTCCGTGATCTATGGCAAAACGAACCAATTCGGCACGGCTTTTGAATTCCAGTTTGCTCATTATGTTGTTGCGGTGGCTTTCAACGGTCCGTTCCGAAATGCACAGCTTGTCTGCAATCTCGGCGTTTGTATGGCCGTACGCCAGAAGCGTGAGAACCTCAAGTTCACGCGGAGTCATGAGGTCTACTCCTTTCGCTCCCTTCGCTTTCCGGGGCTGGCGGCCGACATATGAGGAGATGACAAGGCTCGCCAGTGCAGGGTCAATGTACTGCTCGCCTTTCTTCGCAGCCCTTATCGCCTGAACGACGTCGGTACCGGTCGATTTCTTAAGGACATAACCCCGCACACCCATTCGGAACAATTCCTGCAGGTAGTATTCGTCTTCGTTCATCGTCAGAACAACTATCGCCACCTGCGGCTTCTCTTTCAGCACGGCCTCGGCGACTTTCGATCCTGACAGCCCGGGCATCGCCAGGTCCAGAAGCAGGATGTCCAGATCCATCTCGGAGACCGCTCGTATCGTGTCAAAGCCGTTGCCGGTCTCGCCGACGACCTCCATGTCGGGCTCTTTCTCAAGCAGCACCCTCAGGCCGTTGCGGAAGACTGCATGATCGTCAGCTATCAAAATTCGTATCGCCATCGTGTTCCTCGCTCAACGGTATCCTTACCCGTATGGTCGTTCCTTCGCCGGGAGCAGATTCGATCACGAAGCTCCCCCCCAGAAGGGTAACGCGTTCCTTCATGCCGATCAGCCCAAGGCACTGGTTCCCTTTCTCCTGAACCATGGACATTTCAAATCCCTGTCCGTCATCCTCGACCAGCATGGTAATTTCGTGCAGTTGCCTAAGGATCACAACACTGGCATGAGTGGCCTTCGCATGTCGGATCATATTTGTTATTGCCTCTTGTGCGATCCGGAACAGCGGCACTTCAATCCGGCTGGGGAGCCGTTCCAGCCCTTCAGGTGAAATGAACTGGTAATCTATATCCAACCCGGCCGTCTTGGTTATCTCTTCTATATGCCGGGCCAGCGCGGAGTCGAGGCCATAATCGTCGAGAATGGACGGTCGCATTCCCCATGCCAGCCGATGCACATCTCCTATGATCTGCCGTATGGTGTTCTCGGCGCAGTGGCAGAGCGAGCCCGGCGTATGGACGTAAGCGCATTTGGCCGGGCTGTATTTGCAACCGGACTGCACCTGCAGCAGAAGCGCAAGAAGCGACTGCCCGAAATGGTCGTGCAGCTCGCGGGATATGCTCTTACGCTCATCCTCCTGTACCTGCACGGTTCTCTCGATCAGGGACAGGCGCGCCTTCTCTTTTGCCTGAACTTCTCGACGGTAGCGCATGAGGGCTTCCCCCATCTGGTTGAACGCTACGGCAAGGCGCCCGATTTCGTCATTCGAGAAAACCCTGGCTCTCGTTTCAAATGCCCCTTCACGGACCTTGTTTGCTGTCTGAACAAGGTGGTGAATCGGCCGGGTCAGTATCCCGGTCAGCAGAATCGCCAGACAGATTCCAACCGCAGTACAGAGGATCAGGCCCCAAAGAACGGTCCGTGTCAGAAGCGCAAGCTCCCGGCTCACCATCCGGTCCAGGACGCCGAGTTGAATTGTCCCGGCATACCCGCCGACGACGGGAAAATTCACATCAATAATCAGCCCTTCGGAGCTGCCCAGGATTCTGGCCGAACACTCTGGAGGACACGGCTTGGAAGATGTCTTCATGAGATCCGGCGGCACCCGCCCTCCAAAAGTGGACGCCACGATTCTGTTGCGTTCATCGCGCACAATCGCGTAGCGGATCTCCGGAAAGGTATCCTTTGCATCCTGCAGATAGCGCTCGACCTCGTAGAAGTTGCCGATACTAGCCGACCGCTCGATCGTATCCGCGAGCGCCCGTCCCATTGAAAGCGTCCTCTGTTCCAACAGCTGATAGAGAATGTGAGAAGTGCTGGCCCGGGTCTGAAGCAGGGTCACCGCCCCGAACAGGATGGCGGTCAAGAATCCTATGCCCAGAATCTTCAGGAATATGGGGATCGACAACACCCGCCAGGAGAAGGCGGAGAGGAGCCTGCGGAACATCACTTCCATCCTTCCAGCTTGCCGACTGCCTGCCGAAGACTGTTAAAAAGGCCATCCTCCGGGACAACGAACCGCTCGATCCCCATCTTCTCGAGAATCGGTTTTCCCTTCGGATCGTCGTCCATCTTAACCAGGATGGTCCGCAGCACCTTCTTCAGCTCAGGATCCAGATCGGGATGGACGACCAGAGGCTGAATTCCAAATGGCGGGGATTTCGAGAGAATCCTCGTCTTCTCGCCGATTGAAGGATCTTCGGAAAGCATCTGGTCATATACGACCCCATGGACCGCCACACCATCCACAAATCCGTCGATGAGCGCCTGCACCGAACGGTCGTGACTGCCTGTAATAATATGCTCGCCGAAGAAATGCTTGGGATCCTCTCCCCGCTCCATCAGAATCATGGCAGGATAAAGCCATCCCGTCGTTGATATGATGTCCGCTGAGCCGAAACGCTTCCGGCGCAGATCCAGCAGCGACTCGGCGGGACTTTCGCGGCGGACCACGATGAAAGACTGGTACGTGATTTCCCCTTTGATGCGCGGAACGACCAGCGCCTCCATCCCGAACTCTCTCTCTCCCCGGATAAAAGGATAGGTGCATATCACCGCAATATCGCATCTGCGGTAGCGGACCAGATCGCTGGTTTCAGAGTAGGTGGGACGGTAGAGCGAGACCGGCCTCCGCTCAAGTTTGTCGGCTATGTAATTAATCAGATCCCGGTAGGTTTCGAGCGATTTCTCCGGAGAGACGATCGGCGCAATCCCTATCCGGAAAACCGGTACACCCTCGGATTCGTGGTCGGCTGCGGCGGAAGCGGAGGGGATTTCCTCGTCAAGGTTTACCCAGGCGCTCGGCAAAAATTTCGAGATCTGACGGTCAAGATAGGTCGATTTTATAACATTATAGAGGCCGAGCCCCACGCCAACGGTCAGGACCCCGGCCAGCAACATCTTCAAGATGCGGGCTAATGAAGGTCGTTTCATCTCCGCACTGCCCTTCTTTCGAAAACGCATATCGTTACGGACCTCACGCGAGGGCGGAGCTGCGATGTGCGATACTGTGCCAGATGAACGTTATCCGCACCTGATGAAATAGAATTCCAATTAACGATATACGAACAAAGACGTCCGGGGAAGCAGATCTTTGAAGATATTTTAGTGAGGGCCCCGTTTGCTAGCTTTGGAACTGTGCCCGCTCGCCCTCCAGAATGGCAACGTGCTCCTCTTCTTCGGCGGCCAGTTCCCGATAGATCTCCCTTTGCGGTCCCGGGGGAAGTGCGGCGGCATGAGTCAGAAACCGGTCCCTGGTTCTGCGCTCCATCGCGATCGCCTTGTCATAGACTCTTGTAACGTGTTCACCCGCATCCTGGAAGTCGATCCCGTCGAATATCCAATCGGCGACTGCCTTTTCCTTCTGTTCAGGTAGTTTCCTGAGTTCGGCATCCAGATGCAGATGGTATTTCTCCTCGAGTTCGGAAAGATGGTCTTCTTCCTTATGGAAGAGCTCTTCCAAAACGGCTTTCAGAACGGTGTCTCGGGTTCGTTCCATGGCGAGCCGATAGAAATGGTACATGTCGATTTCGTACTGCACCGCCTCCTGCACTATCGCGACAAGTTCAGGCTGCATGCCAGAGTAACCTTCGACGACACTGTTCTCGCCGCCACACAGAAAGCACCTCCCGTAAGGGATGACAAATCCGGTCGAAAGCTTCCCACAGGAACTGCACTTCCAGGTGTACTTGATGTCGGCGCAGCAGACACTTTCCGAGTCGATAACCTGATGGCATTTGGGGCAGGTTGAAGCCATGAATCCTCCAGAAAGAAGAGTTGATGCGGATTTGCCGTGACTGAACCCCTGCGCAGATTCTAAATACCTTCGGCTGTTGCCGGCGCAGGCTCATTCTCAGGCACAAGCCCCATGTACTGCAGCATTCCGCGCGCCGCGCGCCGGCCTGCGCCCATTGCCAGAATAACGGTCGCAGATCCGGTAACGATATCGCCGCCGGCAAACAGGCCCGGCACGGAGGTCATTCCGGTATTTTCATCAACCTCGATATACCCCCAGCGGTTCACTTTCAAGCCCGGCGTGCTTTGAGCAATTATGGGATTGGCGGTCGTGCCCAGGGCATATACAACCATGTCGACATCGAGAATGTATTCGGTCCCTTTCTTGGGAACCGGACTCCTTCTGCCCGAGGCATCAGGTTCCCCGAGTTCCATCTCGATCACTTCCATCCCCGTGACCCAGCCGGCGTCATTGCCGATGATCCGTACCGGGTTGGTGAGCCATTTGCAGATGATTCCTTCTTCTATGGCATGGTGCAGTTCTTCGGCGCGGGCGGGTGATTCCTTGATGCTCCTGCGGTAAACGAGGTAGACCTTCTCGGCCCCCATGCGCAGCGACACCCTCATTGCATCCATGGCGGTGTTGCCGGCGCCGATCACGGCCACGCGCTTCCCCATCCCCACCGGAGTGTCGTACAGCGGCTGCCGGAAACCCTGCATCAGGTTGATGCGGGTCAGTAGTTCATTTGCCGAAACGACTCCGTTGTACGCTTCTCCCGGAATCCCCATAAACTTCGGGCTCCCTGCGCCTGTAGCGACGAAAACGGTATCGTATCCCATCTCGTCCAGAAGCTGTGGAATAGTGAAGAGCTTTCCGATGATGCAGTCGAGCTCGAATTTGACTCCCAGCTTCGCAAGCGCTTCGATCTCGATGTCGATCGTATCGTTCGGAAGACGGAATTCGGGAATGCCGTACTTCAGCACGCCACCGGCGACATGCAACGCTTCATAGACTGTCACGTCGACACCTGCCTTGATGAGGTCACCGGCACAGGCCAGCCCTGCGGGACCCGACCCGACAATCGCGGCCTTCTTGCCCGTGGGCGCCGCCTGCACGCTCCTGTCCCATCCGCGCCCGACCGCAAAATCGGCCACAAACCTTTCGAGACGCCCTATAGCCACCGGTTCGAGCTTGTTTCCTACGACGCAGGTCGCCTCGCACTGTACTTCCTGCGGGCAGACACGGCCGCACACCGCCGGCAGCGCGTTGGAGTTCTTGAGAATCCGGTACGATTCCTTTATGTCCTTGCCGGCCAGGGCGGATATGAATCCGGGAATATCGATTCCAACGGGACAGCCGGCTACGCACCTTGGTTTCTTGCACTGCAGGCAGCGATCGGCTTCAGCAAGCGCCATGTCCACTGTGTAGCCACGGGCGACCTCTTCGAAGTTCCTGCTGCGCACCTGTGGATCCTGTTCCGGCATCGCGGTGCGGCTTGGAGCAATGGTGCGGATATTCTTCACCGGCCTTGCCTCAGACGCCGGATCCGGTTCGGGAACTGCTGGAAGATCGCTGATGGCGGGCCTTTTGCGCGCAGGGAGAACCGCGGGATTCAGGCCGCCTTCTCCGAGTTTCACAAGGCGCGCGCGCTCTTCTTCATACCGCTTCAGGCAGCCTTTCTCCTCACACTCGAAACGCTTCTGCCTCAGCATAAGTTCATCGAAATTCACCAGATGGCCGTCAAAGTCAGGGCCGTCGACGCACGCAAACTTCATCTTATCGCCGATCGTGACGCGGCATGAGCCGCACATCCCCGTCCCGTCAACCATGATCGAATTAAGGCTGACCATCGTCCGGATGCCCATCGGACGCGTCAGCTCAGAGCAGGCCTTCATCATCGGCAGAGGACCGATAGCTATGACTTCTTCGACGTCCTTGTGTTCCCTGAGAACCTGGTCGAGGACAACGGTGACAAATCCTTTGGTTCCGTATGAACCATCGTCAGTTGCGACGCGGAATTCATCCGAGTATCTTGCGAAGCGGTCTGCCCAGAACATAAGGTCCCTGTTACGGAAACCGATCACGGAAACAGTGTATGAACCGAGTTCCTTGAGCAGGCGCAATTGAGGAAACACAGGCGCAACACCCAGTCCGCCCCCTACCAGCACTACCTTATTTCTTCTTTCCAGATGCGAAGCCACTCCGAGCGGGCCGATGAAATCCAGCACCTCGGACCCCTCCGGGAGTGCCATCATCTGAAAGGTCGTCTTCCCAACGGCCTGCACAACAATGGTCACGGTCCCCCTAACGCGGTCGAAATCCGCAACGGTCAGCGGGATGCGCTCGCCGGTCTCGTCAATTCGAACCATGACAAAGTGCCCCGGCTGGCAGGATCTGGCCACCTCTGGAGCAGCAACCTCCCACAGGAAAGTGACAGGACCAAACTGTTCACGTTTCACAATTCGATACATGTTCTCCTCTGGTCGCTCGCAATATGTTGAGACAGAAAACTGTGCAGTTGAGCAAAAACTCGATTCACTCTCGTTGATTCGTCAGGTGGGTTCATGATTACATATATTCGCCGAATTTCAAATCAGATTTTCCGCCGCCTCCCCCCGGGGCCTTTTCCCGGAACACGGCCGATCGACCGTATGCGCCGCTCCATGCAGCTGCTGCAGACCAGCGCGGTTTCGTGCATGCAGGCCTTCCCCGGATAGATCTCGTACAACACCCGGTATTTTGTAGGAGTCACGTTCGGCATCACGACGTTTGCGCCGCGCATGAGGCCGAGTTCGCGGCCCGACTGCGGATCTACAGTGGCGAGGGCGGTGGTGGAAGGGATGTTGGCCTCAGGACATACGAGCCGTGTAAGAGCAACAGTCTTCAAAGTGGTAAGTTCATCGTTCGGCACCTGGTCCTGCGGACTGAGGTAGAAATCAGCGGCTTCCGGACCGCCCAATAGTGTCCTGGGTGAAGGCAGGAACGGCCCGACGCCTATCATGTCCATGTCGTAATAGCGGAAGGTATCGATGTCCGCTGCCAGAGTTATCCAGGACTGTCCGGGAATCCCGACCATGACCCCAGTCCCTATCTCGTACCCCATGTCACGCATGCGCTCGAGCTGAGCGAAACGGTCCGACACTTTTCCCGGCAGCGCCGGGTGGATACGTTCATAAAGCTCCGGATCAGAAGTTTCGAAACGCAGCAGGTACCGGTCGGCTCCCGCATCTTTCCAGGCCCGGAGTTCATCATCTTCCCGTTCGCCGAGCGAAAGCGTGACCGCGAGGTCGGTTTCCTCTTTGATTGTCCTGATGATGCCCGCAATAAAAGCGACGGTAAGTCCCGGGTCCTCGCCCGACTGCATCACTACGGATCCATATCCGAGGCGGACGGCTTCGTGAACGGCCTCCAGGATTTCGTCGCGGGTCATCCTGTATCTGGTGATTCCTGATGAGCAGGCGCTTATCCCGCAATAGCGGCACTGGCGAATACAGTAGTTGCTGATTTCGATCAGTCCGCGCTGGTGCACCTCGTCGCCGACGGAAGCCTTTCGCTGCTCATCGGCTTTCTTCCACAGTTCCTCCAGCCGGGATTCATCCATATCCTGCAGCCAGCGAAGGATTTCGCCACGTTCCATCAGATCGGTGCTCCTTTGAGTCAAAGTACGATTGTAGCAGAAGAACCTCGGGTGCGAGGGCGCTACTAACGGGTCCGCAAAGTGACCACAAACCAGCGGCCGGGCATGTTTACCCCCGAGACTTCCTGGTACCGGCTGTTGAGGAGGTTCGTAAAATCGACGGAGGCGGTGAAGCGGCCGATATGACGTTCCAGCCTGCTGTCGAGAATGCAGTAGTCGCGACCGTCAGCACGCCTCTTGTAGTTCAGAGTCTGCCGGTACAGGAAAGAAAGCGGAATCGGAAAGTAGGTCGACGCCGACCATGAGTCGCGCGCATAGTCGAGCACGTATTTGGAGATGAAGCCGACCGAGCCGGCATTGGCCGAGATGCGGCTGTAACGTGCGGAAAAGCCCGCCGTCTCGCCCAGAGAATGCTCGAGACCGATCTCGATGCCTGCGGTGCGCAGACGTCTCAAATTCGAACTGCGCCATTTCTGCGCCGCCGTCTCCCGGATCCAATCAATCACGTTGCTTTCACGCCTGGCAAACACCGTAACCGAGGCCATCCAGTTCCTGGCCGGGACGAAATCTGCGCCGGCATCCGCCGCCCACGAACTCTCCGGCTTCAGGGTCGGACTCGCTTCATTATTCGGATCCCGATAATAGAGCTCGGTGAAAGTAGGGATCCTGAACGCTCTTCCGACTGACGAACGCAGGCGGATCCGCGGCCGTACCCACCAGCTTCCGCTGAGTGTGGGATTCACTGCAGTGCCGAAACTCGAATAGTAATCCAGTCGGATTCCGGGATAGACCACCGCATCGTCCCCCAGATTCTGCTGCAGTTCGGCAAAGACGCTGGCGCGGAGGAACTCGTGCCTGCCCAGCGTATTTGACCTTATCCAATCTCCCCCCGCTTCTCCGCCGATCGTGACATAGCCGTCGCTCCACGATTGAAGGCATGTCTTGGCGAGCATGCCTGCGGAATGAGTCCGGTGGCGGCTCTCGAACATACCCGGCGACCGGATATCATAAATGAAACGGTCGCTATGGGTTCGGTAGTAGCCGTGGAGAATCGATTCGTTTCCGGGCCTGTGTTCGAATGATACCAGGGTCTGGTCGGTCCACTCCTTCGATGGTGACGGGCCGTAAAAGCCGTTCGCGCCGAACTCCTTGTCAATATGCGAGACGAACACAGAGGAGCGATTGCCGATCCCGGTGCGGGAACTGATTGCAAGAGTCCGGAACTCCCTGTCGTACTCAAACCCTGCCGAGCGGTTTCCGGTTACGCTTATCCTCTGGGTGATGTTTCCTGCAGCGAAGCCGGTGGACGCAGAGGCCTCGAAAAGCCCGTTCTGTCCGGCCGACACTGAGGCCCTGATCCGCTCCAGGTCGCGGCGCGTTATGATGTTGATGATGCCGCCGAATGCGTCCGCTCCATAGATGGATGATCCGGGCCCGAGGAGTACTTCGATGCGCTCGACATCCTGCAGCTGGACCGGAAAATCCGAATTATGGTGCGCTGTCTGGGAATCGTTGATCCGAACCCCGTCGACGAGTACCAGAACCTGCGAGTAGGCGGAACCTCGTATCGACAGATCGGTTTGCAGGCCGAACGGTGATCGGGTGCGCAGATCAACTGCTGACACCTGGGTAAGCACATCCGCAATCGAGCGGACTGGGAGGCGATCAATATCTTCGCGGGTGAGGACGGTCACCGTCCTGGAAAGATTCTCGAAAGCTACCGGGTATGCATTTGCAGTGACGACTACCTTATCATCCGGCGGCTGCTGCACTGCAAATGAGGGGAAAGCATAAAACAGCAGCGCCACGGTCAAGGATATCTTAATCATACAGGCAGGCACCCCTTTGCAGGGGCGCCTTTTATCCTCGCTGTAAACCGGTTGATGTTGTCTGGACTATCCGCTATGCCTGCAGATCCATGCTGCCGGCAAGATACGACTCGTAGGCCGCGAGATCGAAATGCCCGTGTCCTGAAAGGTTGAAGAGGATCACCTTTTTCTCGCCTGCTTCACGGGCCTTGAGCGCATGGACAATCACGCTGTGGATCGCGTGCGCGCTCTCGGGAGCTGGAATGGTCCCCTCGCACT